>Ga0070744_10000009_pt1 | contig 58886 bp, 51 predicted proteins | sample ColrivemetaGS535_FD_74188 | JGI IMG/M metagenome (GOLD analysis project Ga0070744, IMG submission 74188) | Estuarine microbial communities from the Columbia River estuary, USA - metaG S.535 | ecosystem: Environmental > Aquatic > Marine > Intertidal zone > Estuary | place: USA: Columbia River...
GTACAATATATTTGTGAAGGGGTACACCAAAAAACAATGGAAAAAAGACCCAAAAGAGCTACCGACAAGCATAATAAGAAGGCTTCCTATAAGAATGTCTTTTGAAGATAATTACTACGAAGACACGTATTCAGGAATACCAATAGGCGGATACACACAGATATTTGAAAACCTATTATCAGGCATAGAAGTACGCCTAGATACTGATTATTTTAACAACAAGGACTATTTTAACGATATATGTAAGAAAATCATATATACAGGCCCCATAGATAGATTTTACTCATATATGTACGGAAAGTTAGAATATAGAAGCCTCAGATTTGATACTATAAGACTAAATATGTCTGATTATCAAGGTGTTGCTGGTATGAATTATACTGATGAGGAAGTGCCTTTTACTAGGATAGTAGAACATAAACATTTTGAATTTGGAAAACAAAAGAATACTGTGGTAACATTTGAGTACCCAGAATCCACAGGAGATCCATATTACCCAATAAATGATGATACTAATAACTTGTTGTACCAAAATTATAAAAAGATGATGGACAAAGAGACAAAATACATCTTTGGTGGGAGGCTTACAGACTACAAATATTATGATATGCACCAAGTTGTGGCTTCTGCTTTACATAAAAGCCAGAAAGAAAATATTTATAATATATGAACAACTATCAAGTTTTTATTTCTGGGGATGCTGCTGGGCCATTTGACATATACTACGACAGTATATCAGTTGGTACTCAGTTAGACACTGGTGTGTCCAGAAGTAATCTTTTGACAGGCTACAACGTAACAGGAATACCTTCATCAGCAAATAGCATAATAGTATTTAATACGGACTCAGGATGTAATAACTATGTTACCTATTATATAAAACCTCCGACTGCAACTCCTACAGTCACCCCTACACCAACCCCAACCCCTACTGTAGTAGTAGATTGTTCTCTATCTGGAGGGTCTGTTATAGAGCCGACACCACCGCCTACCACAACACCAACAGTAACAGCTACCCCAACACCAACAGCTACACCAACACCAACCCCAACACCAACAGTAACAACCTATACGCTTAGTATATATGCTAAATTTGATGTAGAAGATGCACCAATTGACGCTGTTGCTGTATGGACTTCTCCAACTGGAGACCCTGGTAGTTGGACTAGAAGAGGATCGGCATTAGCATCTAATTGTACTATTAAGTACTTAGCTACGGTTGCCCCAGGCACTACAGTGTATTATTGTGTTGCTGATGGATCAGATGAGACTCTTGTGTACTATACCGGTGTCTCTACTACCGCCACTTGTCCTGCTAGTGTTGGCGGTAGTTCTATTTCTTCCGTTACTGTTAATGCTAATACTGATAGGGCTTTAATCTGTGGAAGCGCACAGGTCTAAACATAATAATAAAAATAAAAAATGTCTACTAAATCAATAACAGTAACAGTATCAAGTATAGGAGCCTCAGCAGGACCTTTTAACATATCTGATAATGTATTAGGAGTGGTTGCAATGAATGTCACTAGATCACAGCTATTAGCAGGGTATCCTGTAAATGTAGATGTAAACGCTACTGTTATAACTGTTACGTCTATCGGCACATGTACTACTTCTTTAAACATAAATCTGTCTACTCCAACTCCCACACCAACTCCCACAATAACTCCAACCCCTACGGTATCTCCAACTCCGACACAAGCTCCTATATACTTCGATAGTAATTTTACAAATAGCAGTAATAACTGTGGAAGTGGCGGCAGAATATGGTCAAGGCTAGTAGCACCAGCAGGAACAACAGTAGAGTTTACAGTAACTTCTCAACAATTTATAACTAGTATAAACTCTGTAAGTGCTTCTATATCCGGCATATTGTACGAGACGGTGCTGCCTGCATCAATTCCAGCACTAGGAACAGTGGTAACATCTTCATACGCTAGTGTAACTTTAGCTGGAATACCAACATCTCTAACAAATACACAAGTTACGACAGTTACATCCCCATCAATAGGATACAAAGATTACATATTAGTTTACAGGACTAATAATTTAGCATCAAATTTTACAAACGGTCAAGCTACTGTAACAATAACAAAAGTAAATGGGGTATCTGTAGTCAACGGAGGAAGCCTATCTACCTCGTATAACTGTTCTGATGTCACTTATTATGATTACTCTATATCTTCTGTTGGTTATGCAAATTGTGGAGCCGCTTGTGATTCTACAGTATTACCAACAACAACAGTATACGCAACAGTTTCAAATGAAAATCTACTGGTAGCCCAGTATTTATACACTAAATCTGGAACAACATATACTTTATGGACTGGAGGAGACGGATTGTATCACAGAATAACTAGAGTAGGAAATATGGGAAATGGTTATTCTGCTGTTGTAATTCCTACAGGAAGAGTAGTATCTGTTAATACATGTACTAGTGTGAGTCCTGGAACATGTGGCTAATAATATAAAAATATGATAACTTATCAAGATTTTAAACTTAACTTTACTAATAATCACATGATTATAGAACGTACTATAAAATGTACTATTAAAGATCATGAGATGAACTATAGCTACAACCCATCTTTATTAAATTCAGGAAGCGAAGAAACTATGTTAGCTTTTGCAACAGGGTCTGATTTCATGCCATATGCAAGTGCAGTAGGGTTTTATAATGACGCTAATGATTTATTGATGGTAGCTAAGTTTGCACAGCCAGTGCCGATATCAGCAAATACAGATACGAATTTCTTAATTAGAATGGATATATAATATGTGGTTTTACAAAGGTCAGGTTATAACAGACATCTCTCAGTTTCCAGAAAATGCATACGGTTTCATCTATAAGATAAGAAAGATAGACGGGGGCAAATTCTACATAGGCAGAAAGAATCTAATATCAGAGAGGAATAAACCTCTAACAAAAAAGGAGCTATCAGAGCATACCGGTAAGGGTAAGAAACCTACTAAAAAGAAGGTAGTCTCTGAAAGCGATTGGAAGACCTATTACGGGTCTAACGCAGCTCTTAAGGTCGATGTAAAGGAGCTAGGTAAAGAATCCTTTATTAGGGAGATAATGCACATATGTACCCACAAGAAACAGATGACATACCAAGAGCTAAGACACCAGATTATAAATGGGTGCTTAGAGTCTACAAACTGCTATGTTGATAACATTCTCGGTAAGTTTTGGAGAAAAGATATTTAGTCGTATCTTTGGTTAATGGAGAATGTTCTTTCAGGACTATTAGATCAAGTATTAGGGTACGGAGAAAAAGCAACAAGAACTAACAGGAAATATCATTGCCCTTTCCCTGATTGTCCTACTCATGGAACATCAAAAAGAAAGATAGAGATCGATGTAATTACGGATTCCGAAGGTAATAATAGATGGGCTTGTTGGGTATGCGGTAATAAAGGACGCACCATAAGATCTTTATTTAGGAAAATAGGTGCCACAGCTAGCCAACTTAGAGACCTAGCTAACATAATAGTAAGAACAGATAGGGAAGACCAGGACACTGCGCAATTTGATGGCATACTTCCGGTAGAATATAAATCTTTATTGGAGATAAAACCTCACGATATACTGGCAAAACACGCCATGTTGTATCTAAAAAAGAGAGGAGTAACAGAACAGGATATAGTCAAGTACCAGATGGGGTATTGTGAAGAGGGGCCTTACGGAGAAAGAATAATAATGCCTTCTTTTGATGCTGCTGGTAAGATAAACTTCTTTGTAGGGAGATCATTTGATCCAGAAGTAAGGCTAAAATATAAATACCCACAGGCTTCTAGAGATATTATCCCATTTGAGATGTACATTAATTGGGATATACCTGTGGTTTTGTGTGAAGGAGGGTTTGATATGCTGGCTATTAAACGTAATGCCATACCGCTGCTGGGTAAGTCTATAACTCCCAAGCTGATGAAAAAACTAGTAGAATCAAAAATACAGAAAGTATACGTAGCTTTGGACAAAGATGCAATAGCAATGGCTTTAAAGCACTGTGAGACTCTTATGTCACTAGGAAAGAAGGTATTTTTGGTAGAGATGGATGATAAAGACCCATCTTCTATGGGGTTTGAGGCGTTTCTATCTCTTATTCAGCAGGTGGAGCCTCTAACAACTAATAAACTATTAAAATATAAAATGTCACTATAATGGAAAATAAATCAAACTTCCTCATCCAACTGGATGAAACTCAGTACCAAACCCCAGATATAACTAAGAAAGGGGTTGCCAAAGCTGCTACAAACATATATACCGCAGTAATGAACGGGGATATGTCTGCTGTTGACGTAGCTGTGATGCTTAAGTTCGTAGAAGAGACAGGTAAAAGTCTTAAAGAACTGGCAGACGATAACGGTAAAAATACTTTTGTAGACTTAGTACGAGAAGATATAGAGAAGAACGCAGATGATGGTAAGACTTTCAATACCAAACATGGTGTCAAGTTTGAACTATACGAGGCAGCTACAAAGTTTGATTACGAGTCCTGTGGAGACCCTGTATGGAATAGACTTAGCAAGGAGGCAGAACTGGTAAAGATGAAGATGAAAGAAAGAGAGTCTTTTCTTAAAGGATTAAAATCTACAATAACAATGAATATAATGGATCCAGATACCGCTGAGTTCCATGAAAATGTAGAATTATACCCACCAGCCAAGTCCTCCACCTCTACCTACAAACAAACGATGATTAACGGATAAATTCGATATTTATAACAGTATCGAATAAATATGCAAGAACAACATCCGTGCTACTATCCTGGGGAATTCGCACCCCCAACTAAAATGCATTTGAATGCATTGTACTGGCTATTAAATAGACCAGAGATAAGTCATGTCCATGTGGTAATAGGGAAAGATAACGGTCCGATAAGCCAAGATCAAAAGGCAAAAATGTGGGAGATGCTAATGAAGTCTAGTTTTTCACCGCAAGCCACAGTTATAAAATCAAAAGAAAACGGACCTCTTAGTGAAGTATATTCTATATTTGAAGCCAAAAGCGACAAGCCAGCTTATGTAGCACTAGATGAAAAAACAGCAAGGAATAAAAAATTGCAAAATAAATTTGATAAATTCCCTTATTACGGGATGCAACTATTACCTTCTCAATTCTTTAAATCTTCTGCAAACTTACAGCAAGCTATACAAAATGATGATAGAGCAGCAGTAAAAGGAGAACTACCTGATGATTTTTCAGATACACAAGTAGATGAGTACATGAGAATATTAAAAGCACCATCGACATTATCCGATGAGCCTCTACAAGATAAATCACCTCTAATAAATTATAAAGAAGAGTACACCAAGAAATTCAGTGATGGATTCTGGAAGAGTGTATTTGAGCCCCTTAAACAAGACGATATATGAAACTAAGAGAAATATTCCTAGAAGCATTTGATGATTGCGGCTGTTCTGGAGATACTTTATCCGAAGGATTGAGGTACCATGTAGATAATGATAGACCTCTCACAGAGAATATCTATAGACCATTCTCTAAGAAGTACTTCGACTTATTCAAAGAAGCTCGTGAACTATATAAGAAAGGTCTAATAGTAATAACTGAGGAAGAAGAGAAAATTCTATCTAATACTGATCTAGGAGAGTATGGTTATTATAACGGGGTAAAAGTTCCATTAGACTTTCCCATGAGTATGGAGCAAATACAAGAGGTGAAGCATCAAGGCAAAGACGTTGAATTAAATAAACCAAAGCGTGGTGGAAGTAAAAAGTTCTACGTATATGTACGTAAACCAGGCGGAGGTGTTAAGAAAGTATCTTTTGGAGATACAACAGGGTTAAAGGCTAAGATAAATGATCCTAAGGCTCGTAAATCTTTTGCAGCTAGGCATAAATGTGCACAAGCTAAAGATAAGACTAGCGCTGGTTATTGGTCGTGCAGACTTCCAAGGTATGCAAGTATGCTTGGGTTAAAATCTAATTTTACAGGATTCTGGTAATATGGAAGACAGGCCCTACACAGAAATATACAATGAAGGTTGGTACGAAAGAGTATTCAAAGCTGATGTAGACTCTGGAGAATTAAGGTGGCATAGGGATAAAGAGGATCGTATAATCGAACCTATAAAACAGACCGATTGGTTTTTTCAGAAAGACGGAGGACTTCCTATGAAAATAGAAGGTCAGATTCATATATCAAGAGGAGAGTGGCATAGAGCTATAAAAGGTACAGGAGATTTAAAAATAAGAATTAAAAAACTATAGTTATGGCAGATACTCAGTTAAAGAAAGAGTTTAAAGAAAGAGATGTTCAAAGGTTAAGGAACATTATCACCAAGAAGTATGGCAACTCTACAGGAGCCCAGGTAGGTTATGAGAAACAAACAGAGGATAGACTAGAAGGAGATGTGTGGGAAGATAACGGAAAGACATGGACTATAAAAGATGGTCTAAAACAAACCGTTACTAAACTAGATGAGATAAAAAAGGCAACAAGGATGCCTTTATTATGTCCAAACTGTTCTCAACCGATGAAAACATCTTTAGATAAGAAGATGTACCCAATCCACAAAACATGCTTCGGCTGTGTTGTTAGTATGGAGACTAAGTTGAAGATGGAGGGTAAATACGAGGAATACTCTAGAAACATGGTTACAAAGAACATTGTAACCCATATAGAAGAAGCATCCCAGTTCATAGAAGAGTATGCAAGAAACACAGTAAAAGAGACCTATGTAACGGAACAAGGGGATGTAGAAGAGTGGGAAGGTGGGGTAGATAAGGAAAAGTTAGTAGAAAAATGGAAAGAAGGGTTACAAGAAATGAAAGAAAGACTCGAAAGCTAAATATTTATACATATAAATAAAACATAATGAAACTCTCTGAAATTTTTAAAGAAGCCTTACTGGAGGCAAAAAAGAAAAAACCTTCTGCAGGACTGTCTAAAAAAGAAAAATCAGCGGTAGTTAAAAAGGCAAAAGCAGGTAAAGATATTGGTAAGAAGGGTAAAGGGTTTGAAAAAGTAGCTGATAAAGCTGCTGAAAAGTACGGCTCTAAGGAAAAAGGAGAGAAAGTGGCAGCAGCTGCAATGTGGAAGAACGTTAAAAGAGTTAAAGAAGGCGCTGATGGAGAAGATCATGAAGTGTCCATGGCAAAAAGTAGCCTAGAGTCAATAATAAAGTCAGCTGTAGATCTAGCTAGAAAATTAGGAGATGAAGAAAGGAACATCCCAGGATGGATTCAAGATCATATTTCTAATGCAGAAAACTTTATAGATCAAGCAGCTCAGGGATTCCATGAGTTAGGTGGAGAAGAAGAAGAAGGTGATGAGGAAGAAGAAATGATTCAGCCGGTAGATGAGAAAAAACTTACAAAAGCTGAGAAAGCTAAGAAAGAAGATATAATAAAAGCAATGGCTATGAAAGGCGGAGGCAAAGATAAAATGGGGCCAAAGCAATACGCTATAGCTACCGCACAAGCTATAAAATCAGCAGAATAGTGAAATTTATAGACATACTAAAAGAGTTGTTTGAAGAGGATGACGTCACAATAAAGTGTAAAAACGAAGAGTGTGGATGGTCGTGGAAGTTGTCCAAAGGAGGAGATGATCCTTATACATGCCATAAGTGCGGAGAGGATAATTCAGACCAAATGCTTATGGAAAAGCTATGCCCTAAAGGAAAGGCATATGCTGAACGTAGAAAAGCAGCAGGAGAAAAACACTCAGCCTATCTGATGGGCAGAGCAGTTCAAGTGTGTAAAGGTATGATAAAGGAAGAAGATTTAGAGGAAGACCTACACAGCTGGTTTAATAAAGAAGACTGGGTTAGAATAGATACTGAAGGCAATATAGCTGGACCTTGTGGAACTATGAAAAAAGGAAGTCCAACCACAAGATGTCTGCCTAGAGCTAAAGCAGAAAGATTAACAAAAGCAGAAAGAGCTGCAACATCAAAAAAGAAAGTGGCAGCATCAAAAAAAGGAAAACAATTTGTATCAAACACTGACAAAGCAAAAGTATCGTTTAAAAACAGATCAAAAAAATAATGAATACAGAACTAATAGTAGCTATAATAACTGCTGTAACAACTTCTGTAGTTGGTCCTGTAGCGGTACATTACGTAAAGTCAATAACTGATAAAAAGAAGAAAGATTCATTGTTAGAGTCTATGGAGTTTGACCAGACTATAACTGATAAACTTTCTGAAATAAGAAAAGACAGCAACAGTGATAGAGTTTGGTTAGTACAATTTCATAATGGAGGACACTTTTACCCAACAGGAAAATCTATACAAAAATTTAGCATGGTCTACGAAGTGGTATCTTCTGGAGTAGTACCTTGTCAAACACAATTTCAAAACATTCCAGCTAGCTTATTTAGCAAATCAATACACAGTTTATATAAGGGTTCTATTATATCAATACCAGATACAACTGTATCAGAAAGACAATACGAGGGGTTTACTTCGGTAATACACAGCGCTAATGTTAAAAGTGCTTATATGTTTCCTTTGTATACAATAAAAAATGAATTTATAGGTATTGTAGGGATAGACTACGTAACTAAAAAAAGAGACTTAAGAGAAAAAGAACTTACAGATTTTGATTTAGATTTATCAACAATAGGTGGAGTATTAAACAATTATTTAAAGACATGATAAAGTTATTAAGTTTACTTGAAGAATACGGCGGTGGAGAGTACATTCTCCCAAAAGATCATAAAGCTGGTATTAGAGTCCCTAAAGGTGGGGCTTGTTGCGCTAATTGCAGCTACTGGAATGAAGGAAAAGAAGACAAACCAGGTAATTGCAGCAATGAACTATATAAAAAATGGAGTGGTAATGAGAGTATTCCATATGATCCATTAGAGTATTGTACGGACTGGTGGGAGCCTAAGAAAGTAGAAAAGGCCAAATAGGTCTATATTTATATACATATGAAACCTAATTATCATTATATATTTCAAAATAAGCTGTTAGAAGCTGCTGAGATAACGCCAATCGAAACAGAATCTAACTTAGAAAAGATTCTTGCCAAATCCCCCAAAGTTACCTCTGTGCTATTAAAACTATTGACAACACAGAAGAGTAAAAATGATACAGCTTTAGAACAAATAAGAGAAACAGTATCAGATATTAGGTGTATATCTTATAAGCCTACCACATTCAGAGTCGTAATACCTAACGGTAACTACTTCGATATAAAATACGACCCGACCCCATTAGAACTACAATACCCAGAGGATTTTAAACCTTCTGATGCTTTCCAAGTAATAGCCAGCGGTAAAAAATATAATATAGTTAACAGGTCAGAATATGAACAAGCCTTAGATGCTATAAACGTATTACTTAAAAACAACCCTATAACAAAAGAACCGGAGCCAGAATCTGAGCCAGCATCAGCAGAAACACCTCCTGAAGGGGAGACTCCGCCAGAAGAAGAGATACCAACAGAACCTGCAGCATAATGGACTTAAAATATCAAAATATTAACCAAGACGTACAGGTATCTGGACAAAATATTGTTCCATACTTGCTTAATTTGGCTGAGTATATACAAAATTCAGGCATAACTATAATGCCCTATCCAAAAGTAACCATAGCAGCAACTACTGAAAATGCTAATGATCCTTTTGGAAAAACTGCTTATTACGACCCAACACAGAGATCTGTGACATTATTTGTAGCAGGCAGACACATAAAAGATGTTTTGAGAAGCTATGCACACGAACTGATACACCATAACCAGAACCTTTCTGGAATGTTTGATCAAAACAACATTAATGCATTATCCGACCCAAAGTATGCAGAAAATGATAAACATCTTTTGAATATGGAAAAAGATGCCTATCTTCGTGGAAATATAGCATTTAGATTTTGGGAAGATTCAATGAAATAAAATGAAACAGTACATTATAACAGGCATTATAGTAATAATAGCTATCGCACTTCTATACCCAGGATCTTACGATGATTCTAAATATGAACAAGCTATAGATAGCTTAAATGTAGAAATACAAATTAAACAAGATTCTATTAAAATATCTCAACTAAAAATAGATACTCTTGAACATAAGGTGCAGTTAGCCGAAGATAAAATAAGAGATAATCAAGGTAAAGTCAGAAAAATATATGAAACATATGAAATACAAATTCAGTCTGTTGACAGCTATGACATTAATCAGCTTGAGCAGTTTTTCTCAGATAGATATAAAGATACAACAGGTACCAAATAACGATACCGTAAAGCTGCATAAAGATATAGCCAAGAAGGTAGCAAAAGATTTAGTATATTTAGATGCTATCAAAATTGAGAGGCGTATATTATTAGATAATATAGATATTTTAAAATCTATAAATACTTATAAAGATTATATAATAGTAAACAAAGACGAGCAGATAGACAAGTATAAGGGTATTATAAAAATACAAGAGGATAAAGAGAAAGTATATGCTTCTAATATATCTAATTTAAAAACTGATTTAAAAAAGCAAAAGCTAGCTAAAAAACTATCTTTAGGATTGGTATTACTAGCTTTAGGATTTGCTGTTGTGAAATAAGATGTCGGATCAAGAAAAATCCATAAAAGAAATAATCAGGGAAGAGTACTTAAAATGTGCTGCTGACCCCGTATATTTTCTAAAGAAATTTGTATATATACAGACCAGTGAAGGTCGAATGTTATTCAATCCATATGTATTCCAAGAAAAGTTATTATTCCTACTTAACAAGCACGATAGAACTCTTATCCTCAAATCAAGACAGCTTGGTATTACTACTCTTACTGCTGCATACGCTCTGTGGCTAATGACCTTTAAGAAAGATCAATCTATCTTAGCACTGGCTCCTACACAAGAAAAAGCTAGAAATATAGTAGATAAAGTAAGATTTGCTTATGATAATCTACCAAGTTGGATTAAAATACCTTCAGTAGAAGACAATAAATTAACTCTTATCCTAAACAATGGATCAAAGATTAAAGCAGCTTCTGGAGCCTCTGAGAGTGCCAGGGGTTATACTGCTAATGTGCTAGTATTAGATGAGGCAGCCTTCATTGAAAATGCTGAGGATTTATGGGGATCAGCACAGCAAACCCTTGCAACTGGTGGTAGGGCTATTGTATTATCTACTCCAAATGGAGTCGGACAGTGGTTCCACCAACAATGGGTAGGCGCAGAATCAGAAGATAATAATTTCCTCCCTGTTAGGCTACCGTGGAGTGTACACCCAAGCAGAAATCAAAAATGGAGAGAAGATCAAGATAAGGAATTAGGTAAAAGAATGGCTGCACAAGAGTGCGACTGTAATTTTATATCTTCTGGAGATACCTATTTTGAAGCAGAAGACTTAGAATACTACACAGAAAGAACAAAAGATCCTATAGAACAAAGAGGCCCTCACAAAGATTATTGGATATGGGAATACCCTAAACCAGATGGTAATTATATGCTGATCATAGATACGGCTAAAGGAGACGGTTCTGACTCTTCTGTAATACAAGTCATAGATGTGTTTAGCGGATCTCAAATAGCTGAGTATAGAGGAGATATGGACACCAAAAGCCTATCTAAGTTTGCTGTAGCCATAGCCACTGAATACAACAGTGCCCTTTTAATCGTAGAAAACACAGGTTTAGGACATGCTACGATAACAGATGTTCTAGAATTGAATTATAATAATATATACTATTCTCCTAAAGGGGATACTCTAAATGTATCGCAGTACATCACCCAGATGTACAACTACGATACCAGTAAAATGACTCCTGGATTTACAACATCCACAAAAACAAGACCGGAAGTTCTACTATCTTTCAAACAATACATAAGAGATCACAGTATATCTGTTAATTCTAGAAGATTAGTCTCAGAAATGTCTACCTTTATATGGAAAAACAGTAAGCCACAAGCTCAATCTGGATACCATGATGACTGTGTAATGGCCTATGCTATAGGGATGTTCCTTAGGGATAGTGCTATTCATTATAAAAATAAAGGAATAGATATGCAAAGGGCTTTACTAAACAATATATCAAGAGTGTCAGGAGTGGGTAAAAATAATGCACCTAACCAGAACCAATTTGTGAACCCATATAACATGAATGTAAATGGTCAACAGGAAGATATTACCTGGCTATTATAATAATACTCGATATTTATATATATTAAAATGATAAATTACTAATAATTATGCCGGTAGATAAGTCGCTTTTTCCCAGGCTCAAACGTTTATTCTCCACTGACGTTGTCGTAAGAAATGTTGGAGGTAAGCAGCTGCGAGTAATGGACGTAGAGAGAATACAATCTTTCGGACAGCTGCAGACAAACTCTCTAGTAGATAGATTCACAAGGCTACATAAAGCAGGTCAAAGGATGCAGTTTAACCCAACGTTAAACTACCAAACTCTAAGACTCCAGTTGTACGCAGACTATGAAGCCATGGACACAGACGGTCTAGTATCTTCAGTACTGGATATATTATGTGAAGAAGCTACCCTAAAAGGAGACACTAACGAAGTTCTAAAGATCAGAAGTTCTAATGAGAATATCCAGAAAATCTTATACAATCTATTCTATCAGGTATTAAATGTAGAATTTAATCTACCTATGTGGATAAGGTCTATGTGTAAATATGGTGACTTCTTTTTGAAATTAGATATTGCTGAGAAGTTTGGAGTATATGGGGTAAGACCTTTATCAGTATATGATATGATTCGTGAAGAAGGACAAGATCCAAATAACCCATCATATATTAAATTCATATATGACCCAGTTGCTGTAGCTGGTGGAACCACTGCTACTAAAAATAAAGAGTCTTTTGAGAACTTTGAGATAGCTCACTTTAGATTATTAACTGATACAAACTATCTTCCTTTTGGTAGATCTTATATAGAGCCTGCAAGGAAGTATTTTAAGCAGTATACCCTTATGATGGATGCTATGCTATTGCATAGGATTATGAGGGCTCCTGAGAAGCGTGTATTCTACATTAACGTAGGTAATATACCTCCTAATGAAGTTAATGCGTTTGTACAACAGACTATTACTGGAATGAAGAAAACTCCATTTGTAGATCAACAAACAGGAGACTATAACCTGAAGTTCAATGTACAGAACATGATGGAAGACTTCTACATCCCTGTAAGACCTGGAGACAATACTACAAAGATAGACACTACAAAAGGCTTAGAGTACGCTGGTATAGAAGACGTTGAGTTCCTTAGGGATCTTATGCTAGGTTCTATGAAAGTGCCTAAATCGTTCCTAAACTACTCAGACGAGCTTAACGGTAAATCAACTATTAGTGCATTAGATGTAAGGTTTAGTCGCACAGTTGAACGTTTACAGAGGATTATAATCAGTGAATTAGAAAAAATAGCGATAATTCATCTATATGTTCAAGGTTTTGAAGACGCTGATCTTCTTAATTTTAACCTTGAATTGAATAACCCATCGATAATCTACGAACAAGAAAAGATAGCCCTCCTTAAAGAGAAGGTTGATCTTGCTGGAAATATCATGGATAAGAAGCTATTCTCTTCTGATTGGGTCGGAGATAAGATATTCCAGATGTCCGAAGATCAGATTAACGAACAGAGAGATCTTATAGCAGAAGACGTCAAGAGAACCTTCAGATATAACCAAATAGAAAATGAAGGTAACGACCCTTCTATCTCTGGAGAGTCTTATGGTACGCCACACGACTTAGCATCTGTATATTCAGATGGTGGGAAGGAAGATCCTAATCTAGATGTGCCAGATCCATACGATGAGTTTGAAAAAAACCCAGTAGGCAGACCTAAAGAGAAAGCATCTATATTTAAAAGCGATAAATCTGCTTTTGGTAGGGATCCGCTAGGTTCTAAAGGTATGAAACCAGACACTCCGTTTGACAAAACTAGGGTAGATAAAGTAAAACCGTTTGCATTAGAGTCCGCTCTGAGAGGCCTAGAAGGCAAAAGAAAAAAGAAAATTGTTCTATATGAACAAAAAGATCAAGAATCAGGGCTATTAGATGAAAGTAACCTTATTAATCACGATATTTAGTAATATTTATAGAAGATCAATATACAATGAAGCTTAAACATAATAAACTTCGGAATACCGGCCTTTTGTTTGAATTGCTTGTTAGGCAAATCACTAGTGATACGCTTAATAACAGGGAATCCAAAGCCGTGGACATTCTGAAAAACAACTTTAACAATAACGCTATTGCTAAGGAGTATAAGATATACAAGGCTCTTTTGAACAACAAGAACCTATCCGAAGCAAAAGCCAATATTGTCATAGAATCTGCTATAGAAGCACATAAGAAGCTTAATAAGAGCCTTCTAAATACTCAAAAGTATAAGCTAATATCTCAGATTAAGGAGAACTACGACATTGAGGAGTTCTTTAAATCTAAGATTGACAACTACAAGACTTTAGCATCTGTATATATGATGTTTGAGATGTACCAATCTGACAATATTGATCCTGAAAACCAAGTGAAATATAAGTTTTCCATTATGGAAGACATTTGCGATGGTGTAAAAACCAAGAGCAAAGACCCGGTATTGGAAGAATACGAGGGTTACGATAAAGGCACCAAAGCTTTAGTGTATAAGCTAATGGTACAGAAATTCAACGAGAAGTATACTCAGTTTAACTCAAAACAGAAGAAGCTTTTAAAAGAATATATAAATAATATATCAACTCCTGATACTTTTAAAGAATATGTAAATGAAGAATTTACAAAACTAAAGACTAAATTAACCAATCTATCATCTAAAATATCAGATGAAGTGAGGAAAGTTAAGCTACAGGAAGTAGTAAACATAATAAAGCCTATACCACAACACAAGCAAGTTTGTGATCTAGACTTAGAAAACCTACTTCATTATTATGAACTAGAAAAAGAGATGGAAAATGTCTAAGAAAGATATGAAAGAGATGTCTTCTACAGGCGGAGGAGCTCCAGCAGCAGATCAAGGACATGCTAATCCAGGAGAAGGAGAAGGCATGGCTACTAAATTTGGGTTTGGCGGTGCAGGTGGGACTAAGGCTAAGAGAAAAAAAGGATTAATGAAGAAAAAAGTTGCTGAGTCTGAAGATATTGACTTAGCTCTAGAATATAAAAGACTATTTAAAAAGGAACTATAATGACAACACAGCAATTATACCAAAAGGTATTGAATGAGCAAATGACTGAATCAGAATTTCTTTGGCACGTTAGGAGAAACCCTACGTACAATGATATGTTGACCAACACAATGTCATATAAAGATACTGTATCTAAATTGAAAGGAAGAGGACACATATCTGACCCCAACGCTAAATCAGAAATAAAGACTGGCTATAATTTCTTTAGTGCGTTTAAAGCACTACAGGAATCTCTTACCGAAGGTAAAAAGCAAAAACTTAAAGGTGGTAAAGGAGATAAGCTAACAGCTGATGATGTAAACTATTATGAGTTTACGAAAGGATGGAAGCATGAGCTTGAGCATACTGACGACATTGATAAAGCAAAAGAAATCGCTTTAGACCATCTTGCTGAGGATCCAAACTATTATACTCGTCTTGATATGATCGAGTACAAAGCGAAGAAAAAGAATCGTAATGATCTTCCTATTGAAATTAAAAAGAATAATTTTAAAGATAAGGAAAATCAAATGAAGAACGCCCCTAAGAAAAAAGCTCCTAAAAAGGACAAATAGGATGGGCCTACAGTCTGAAATATATGATTTCTTTAACGAAGCCGAAGAAGATCCTATAAAAAGGAAGAGACGGACGAGGGATGAAATGGAGCCTCCTAAAAAAGCTTCAAAAACATACGGATTAAATATAAACCCAGAAGGGTTAAAATCTTCATATAAGGCAGGATCGGTACACGAAATAAGATTTAACAACCTTACTAAAGGGGTACGTCAAAAAATATACACTATATATAGGTCTATTTCAGAGCAAGATTTTAAAGATCTAAAACAAAATGTAAATCCTAAAGTATCGACCTTAGTATCACCTACCAGCTCAGAACCTAATCATTACATAGACATATACTATATAACTATACCAAAGGCTAGATTTGGAAGAAGGACTGGTGCGGACCATACTTATTACATATATCTAAAAGAGGATGTAGTTAAAGGATTAACTAATGAACAAAAAGATAAGATAAAGCTAGTACTAGTTCCTATAAAAGATATTTCTGAAGGTTTAAGTAAAAGGCCTATGGACTTATTTACTTTTAATAGTTTTTTAACTGATAGAGAAAAGCAAAAACTTAAGAGGGTAAAATCAACACCTGCTACATCAACTGGTGATGAAGAAGAGCCTCTAGACGTAGATCTTAGTTTTCTTTATGATGAAGCTGACATGGAAGAACCAGCAGATGAGGAAATACCGGAGCCCCAAGCTTCTAAAACAACGGATGTAGCAGATAATTTTTCTAAAGAAGATAAAGCAGCTGCCTCTGGGTTTGTATTAGACAATGATAGAATATTAAATAAGATAAAAAACAATTATGATCTATCAAAAACAACATCAATACCAGACGCAGAAAAGAAAAAAGCAAAAGAAGAAGTAGGAAACTCTATAAAAATATTTCTGAATAAGTTGTTTGATTCTATAGAAAAAGAATCAGAAAGAGATGCTGCTATAGAGTATATAATAAAAAATAGATTAGACAAAGATAATAAAGGTGACCTATATAAAATGATAAAATTAATATACGATAATATGAAAAGCCTTAAAGAAAGTTCTTTTTTAAACGAGGAAGAAGCAAGGAAGAAGTATCTAATTAAAACCATTCCAGGAAGCAAACTAGATGGTACTTTAATTAACAGTAAAGTAGCTAAAAAGAATATTGATGATAAAGGAGAAACAGCTACAGGGGAGTATATTATAAGTCTCACAGATACTCAAGTTAGAAACTTTAAATCTGCAAAAGGTTTAGAAAGCGGATTTAAATCTATTGAAGATTATAAGGAAGAGCCAAAAGCTTCTAAAGATAAACCAGTAGATGAGCCAACTATAGCTAAAGCTGATGAAGGTCCTAAGTATAAAGTAGGGCTAACAATAGATGGCGGAAAAGAAAATGTAGCAGACATGAGTGTAGGTCAGATACTTAAATTTGTTAAGTCTGATCCTGACAATAAAGATATAGCTTTTGAAGATATTGAAGTTGGAGTACCTCTTCAATTTAACCAAAAGATGTCTGTTGGCCCAGTTAGAAAAGGAAGCATAGTATTAAAAAGCAAAAGCCCAGTAGGTCAAAAAAGTGATCTTACAAAAGTACTAACTACTTTTAGATCTGAACCCGGTAAAGAAAAAGCTACTCAAGATAAAGTAAAGGCAGAAAAGCCAGAAATGAAAACTGTTAAGCAAATGGGTAGGTTTATAAGCGTACCTGTTAATATGGGAGTTAAAATGGCAACTATAAACCCATCTGATCTAACGTACAAATATTATATAGTAGATAAAAATGATACGGAGAAGTATCCAAACGGTAGATTATTGAGAGATGCTGATGGTGGGCCTCTTGGAACCGATGATAGAGTAGAAGCTATGGAAATAGCTAAAAAAATGGGACCTGGATATTCTGTTTATCAAAAAGCAGAAATGAAAGCGAAAAGAGTGGACATAGATGAAGACTTATCTAAAGAAGATAAGAAAAAAATAGAAACTTCTAGAGTCTCTTTTATAATACAAGACCCTACAGACGCAGACAAAACATTAAACGTATCAGATACTGTAAAAAGTGCTATGTTCAATAAAGATAAAAATGAACTAATAGTAGAATTGACTAGTGCTGGAAAAGCAATGTTTGTTGGAACTAAAAACGGAAACGTTACAGGTACATACGAAGCCCCAGATAAGAAGGTTACAAAGATACAAGATACAATGGATCCTCTTAATAAAGTACTAGATAAAGTATTTCCTAGCCCTGCTAACGAGGCAATGGAATCATATATTCGTAAGCGTATTCGTGAGGCAATCAAAGAAGCCGAAGTAAGCCAGTATTGGGGATATCAAGGTAAAGATGTAAAAAAAAAGCGTCTTGAAGAGTATCTAAAGAAGTATGATTGGGGTTTTCAAGACAGTGATAATCCTTACACACACGCTAACGGCAGTGCTAAACATGCTATAGTATCTAAACTAGTACATGAACTACAAGCAATGGGCGTAGATGCAATAGCAATATTCAATTCATATGCACCAGAAGGGTATCAAGTATCAGATCTAGATCAATTAGACTATGCTTCTGACTCTCCATTAGGATCACAGCTTACACAGCCATACAATCCAGACTCTTTGACTGCTAGAGGCGGTAGAGTAGCTGAACAAGGGCCAGTGGCAACTAAAGGTCAAGGAGCTGACCAGTTAGATAGATTGGTTGCTAATATAACACCGCAGCTTAAAGATGCTATAAAAGCAAAGGGAAGTGCAAAAAATGCAGAAGGTTTAATATCTGTGTTTAGGCAAGCTAAAGGAATATCTGATGACAATAAGGACCCTAATGATGAAAAAAATGTTACAGATGAAATGATTTTCAAAAAAATAAAAGGAATATAATTATATACAACATGCAAGTACTTACAGAATACCATCAGATACAATTACCGAATCAGCTATTAGAAGCATACGAACCTGGTAAGCCTATGATGATCACAGGAGTGATTATACAACGTTCTAATGCTAAAAATAGGAATGGCAGGGTATATCCTTCAGATGTATTGAGGAGAGAGATAGATAAGTACAATGATACTATGGTAAAAGCTAACCGTGCTTTAGGAGAACTAGACCACAGTGATTCTAACGTAGTGAATCTAAAGAACGTATCACATAATATCAAGAAGATATACTGGAAAGGAGATGATGTATGTGGAGATATTGAAATACTAGACGGAGATGAGTTCCCAGCAGGCAGAATAGCCGCAGGATTGCTTCGTAGAGGCATTCCAGTAGGTATTAGTTCAAGAGGTATGGGAAGTGTACAAGAATCACATGATGGTACCGTTACTGTTAATGATGATTTTAATCTTCTTACCTTTGATTTAGTGTCCTTTGAATCAACCCAAGGGGCCAACCTAAGCCTCAGAGAAGGATATGAAGCAACTAAAAAGTCATACGATAGTATAGATAAGATAGTTAAAGATTTAATTTGCAATAATACCGGTGTTTGCCACTGCTAATTAAAAAATATTTATAAAAAGATTGGTTTTTATAATTTCTATATATTTATTATAGAAATATTCGCCTAATACTCTTTTCTATAAAGAGTTGAAATATAAAAAATCTATTGCACCTCTAATAGGCGTAAATCCAAAAAACAAATTTTAAGGAAAATGAACACAAATTTGCTCAAAGAAGCAATCGCAGATGCGGATGCTATCAAAAAAATGGCTATTGAGAATGCCAAGGCTAGTTTAAACGAAGCTTTTGATTCTAAAATCAAATCTATGCTTACTGCACGTCTTGAAGAAGAAGCTGATGACCTCGAAGAAGAATACGAAGAGGAAGATGAAGCTGCTTTATTTGAGAAAAAGAAAAAAGTTGCTGAACCTGAAGAAGATGGATCTAAAGAACACGAAGCAGGTGAAAGTGATGAGTATGAAGCAGGAGAAGAAGAAGAAGAAAAAGAAATGAAAAAATCATCTGAAGAAGACGAAGCTGACGAAGGATTCAATCTTGATGAACTATTAGCAGAATTAGAAGCTGACGAAATGGGTAAAGATGATAAAGTAATGGAAGCTCCTGAAGAAGAAGAAGATGAAGCTTACGAGGCTAAAGAATCTGAAGAAGATGGTGAAGTTTACGAAGCTGAGGACAAAGACGATGCCGAAGAAGAAGAAGCTAAAGAAGATATGGATGAAGAAATAGATATCCAAGCTCTTTTAGCTGAACTTGCTGGTGATGATGATGAGGAAAAAGAAGAAAAAGAAGAAGAAAAAGACGAAGTTGCAACTCTTGAAGAAGAGATGATGAGTCTTCTTGAAAAAATGAAGCAAGCTAAAGCTGCTAAAGAAAAGAAAGAAGATGAACCAAAAGAATCAGAAGAACTTCAAGAAATTAGACGTCAAGCTGCTGAGTTAACTCAAAAGGTTAATGAAACCAATTTGATCAACGCTAAACTTCTTTATCTGAATAAAATTCTTCGCAAGTACAACTTGTCAGAACAACAAAAGATTAAAGTTATCAGTGCTTTTGACAAAGCTGAAACTGTTAATGAATCAAAGATCGTTCACGAATCTTTGGATCAAGCATTCAGCGTTAAAAACGATAATGTTAAATCCGGTCTTAAAGAATCTATCGGTTTCGCTTCTAGCGCAGCTGGTACTTCAACAAAACGTGTTATAAACGAAAGCGTAGTTGGCGATGTTGATAAACAAGTATCAAGATGGCAGAAACTTGCTGGTATAATCAAGTAATTTAAAAACAAAAATAAAAATTAGAAAATGAACGTACAATCTCTCTTAGAAAGTTCTAATCCTTACGCTTCCCAAATGACGGAAGCCCAAAGGTTAGTTAAGAAGTGGGGTGAAACTGGTCTTTTGGAAGGTAATGACCTTTCAAAGCAACCATACGGCAAAGAGCGTATGGCTATCATCCTCGAAAACCAAGCTAAACAGCTTATGGTTGAACAATCTCAAACTGGTACTGGTGGTTCTTTTACCGTTGGTTCTGGTGAACAATGGGCTGGTGTAGCTCTTCCGCTCGTGCGTAAGATCTTCGCTGACATTTCTGCTAAAGAATTTGTTAGTGTACAACCAATGACCCTCCCTGCTGGTCTTGTATTCTTCCTTGAATTCAAGTATGGTACTAACGTACCAGGTACAGCACAAGCTAACAGATTTACTTCTGGTGATAGCATGTATGGTACAACCAACGTTAAAGATGTTGATCCTTCTGGTGGTCTTTATGGTGCTGGTCGTTTCGGTTACTCAATTAACGAAGCTTCTGCTTCTGCTAACTATGTAATCACAACTGCATCTGCAGCTGACGTTAACTTCAATTCTCTTTACAGTGCTTCTGCAGCTGCTGGTCAACTACGTAAGTTGTCTATCACAACTGCAACTGTTGCGCTTTCTGGTATGGATACTAACGGTGTTCGTGGATTTGTTGTAACTGGTAGCGGTGTTAACGAAAGCAACTTGCTTGCTGAGTTTACTTCATACGCTTCTAACGGCACTCTTTCTTTCGTTGTATCTGGTTCTGCAGGTCAAGTAAACCTTGGATCTGGTTCTGGAGCAGTATTCTATCAAAAGCAACCTGCTGATAACAGCCGTGGTGACTTCGAAGATGCAGCATCTAGCCCATTAACTGGATCTAATGCAATCCCTGAAATCAACGTAGAAATGCGTTCTGAGGCAGTTGTTGCTAAAACAAGGAAATTAAAAGCTAAGTGGACTCCGGAATTTAGTCAAGATTTGAACGCATACCAATCTTTGGATGCTGAAGCTGAATTGACTTCAACTCTTTCTGAGTACATTTCTCTTGAAATCGATCTTGAGATCATCGACATGTTGATCCAAAATGCAAACACTACCGAATTCTGGTCTGCTGCGAACAATACGTTCTACAATAAAGCAACTGGAACTTGGACTGCTCCTTCAACTGGATTCTACAATACACAAGGTGGCTGGTTTGCTACATTGGGTACAAAGATCCAAAGCGTAGCTCGTACTATTCACAAGAAGACTCTTCGTGGACAAGCTAACGTTATCATGTGCGGACCTTCTATCGCTACAATCATCGAATCTATCCCTGGCTATGCCGCTGATACCGATGGTAGCAGAGAAGAGTTTGCAATGGGTTCACACAAAGCTGGTCAATTGAATAGCCGTTACAAAGTGTATGTTAACCCATACATGAATGAAAACACTGTTCTTTTGGCTTATAAAGGCAGCCAGTTCCTTGAAACAGGTGCTGTGTTCGCTCCTTATATTCCATTGATCATGACTCCTTTACTCTACGATCCAGAAACTTTCACACCAAGGAAAGGTCTGATGACTAGGTATGCTAAGAAAATGTTGCGTGCTGAATTCTTCGGAAAGATAGCAGTAGCTGATCTAGCCTCTATCTAATCAGATGAGGAAATAAAATGAAAGAGCCGGGTTTATCCCGGCTTTTTTATTATTATAATCTATTTATATAAAACTAGTTTATGTCATCAAACCATCACAAAGATCCCGTGTTTCAGCAGAAGAGAGTCCCTAAAAACCCAATCAAATTTCAGTTATCATTAAACGATGAACAGAAGATTGCAAAAGAGAAAATAATAAACAGCGATATTGCAGTTATCAGAGGAAAGGCAGGTAGTGGTAAATCGTTATTAGCGGCACAAATAGCACTAGATATGCTATTTAAGAAAGAAGTTGAGAAGATTATAATAGCTAGGCCCGCTATTACAGCCGGAGAACAGATTGGATTCTTGCCAGGTACAAAAGATGAGAAGATGGCACCATTTACCGCACCTGTATATGATAACATGTATAGGCTTACTGGTAAAGAAAAGATAGAAAAGTTAGTATTAGAAGGAGAGATAGAGATCATCCCAGTAGGATTTCTTAGAGGGTTCAACTTCAGTAACTGCATAGTCATAATAGACGAAGCACAAAACTGTTCTGAGAATCAACTGGAGCTTATTATGGGACGTTTGTGTATAGGATCCAAGATTATTATATGTGGAGACAGTGCACAGATAGATCTTAAGAATAAGAAAGACTCAGGGTTTGATTTTATATGTAAGCATATGAAAGATATCCCAGGATTTAGCACAATAACCCTGCAAACCAATCATAGGCACCCAATAGTAGAACCTATGCTGGCTATATTTGAACAATACAGGAGTTAGCGATATTTATATTTATAAAGAATTATAAATGGCAGGACAAGTAGAAATACAATATTACGACGCATCTATAGCATTATTGCCAGTATCTGGTAATACTCCTTTTGGATATTATGATGCTGATCCTCAATTTCAGGCAGACGGTCCAAAATTTGTAAAATTTGCATCTAGAAGACTGGGATATCCTATCATGGAGATAGAATTACAAGATATCAACTTCTACGCTGCATTGGAAGATGCAATATCTGCATATGGTAAAGAACTATATGAGTATAAGATAAGAGAGAATTACTTATCGATGGAGGGAAGCCCCACTGGTAGTTCTTTAAATAATGCATTAATCCAGCCTAACTTTACAAATATAATGAGAATAGCTGCTGATTACGGCAGTGAAGTAGGAAGTGGAGGAAATGTACCTTATTATACAGGATCAATAGATTTATATTCAGGACGTCAGTATTACGATTTAAACGCATGGGCTAGTTCTTCTGGCGCAGCTCAATCTGGAGATCAGATAGATATAAAAAGGATATTTTACGAAGCACCACCAGCTATTACAAGGTACTTTGATCCATATGCAGGAACTGGTACAGGATTGCAATCATTGATGGAAACTTTTGGCTTTGGTCAAATGTCTCCTGGTATTAACTTTATGTTGATGCCTGTATATTTTGATGTACTTAAAATACAAGCTATTGAATTCAATGATCAAATAAGAAAATCAGCTTATACATTTGAGATACACAACAATCAATTGAGGATATTCCCAATACCAACTTTTGATAGGAGGTTATATTTCACATATGTTAAGAAGTCTGAAATGGGTTCTTTGATCAGAGGTGGAGTAGCTATATCTGGATCGTCTGCTACAAGTGTAACTACTGTAGGTATAGGACCTGGAAGTGCTAATATAATCACAAACATAAGTAATGTTCCGTTCCACACAATTGTATACAGTCAAATCAATGACATATTCAAAAAATGGATATTTGATTATGCTCTAGCTATAACTAAAGAGACTTTAGGAAATATAAGAGGGGTGTATAGCCAAATACCAGTACCTGGAGCAGAAGTTACTATAAACGGACAGACTTTAATAGATCAAGCCACTGCTGAAAAAGGTGCTTTAATTGATCAACTTAGAGGAACTTTAGATGATACGTCACGTCAAAAACAGATGGAGAAAAAATCTCAAGAAGCTGCTATGATGCGTGATACTTTTATCAATTTTCCAATGCCAATTTACATAGCATAATGGTAAAGTTAATAGATATATTAATAGAAGATAGATTTGAAAGAAAAGAGTCTATAAAGAAAACTTTTCATACGTACTCTTGTGTATTCCTTATTAAGTTTAAAAAAAAGTTTAATAGAGTACAGGCCGTAGAAAGAGTAAGAGGTATAAAGAGTGTTACTATTGTAGACTTGAGAGGAGATGAAAGATTGGATAAAATTAACAGAACTCTCACAGACTATGAATATAGTACAGTGGAGGTTAAATTTATTACCAATAAAGATCCTAAAAAACATCTAGAGTATATTAAAAAAGCTATGGTGGGTTCTGATAAAAAACAAGATATTGATAATATTGTTGGCATAGTTGCGGCTAAACCCAAGCTAGACACTTTAATACAACTAGATTAATGGCACTATACGGCGGAATAAGAGCAAGATCCTTTTTCAGACATCACAGCAGACAAATCGTAAATAGGATTATTGCTGAGGAGGTGCTGTATTATAAGATATCTCTACCGGAGACTAAGTATAATATATACGGAGAGTCTAAAAACAAGATGTATAACCAGCCTATATTAATAGCTTGTCTATACTTAGTAGATCAACAGGTGTCTGAAGACCAAACCTTTGGTAAATCTAGAGCACAAACAGCAGAGTTTAGATTTTTAAGAGATGATTTAATAGATTTAAATTTAGTTACTGAGGCTGGAGACATTATATGTTGGCAAGAATCTTACTATGAAGTAGATCTTGTAGTAGAAAACCAAAGAGTGATGGGTAAGAACCCAGAATATTCTTTAGAATCAGATCTAGAGAAGTATGGTGAGTCATGGTCTATGATATGTAAGGCGCATCTTACTGGAGTTAATAAACTAAACCTCATTAAAACTACATAAAATGCCACTACAAAAGCGTGTCATAAAAAATAGACCAAAAACAGAGGCTGAAATATTAAATTCTCAGATAGATCCTTATATAGAAACTTCAAGTAAGCCCTCTATACAAGATTACAAAAGAGGAGATGATAATTCTTTACGTGGAGAAGAGATAAAAAACATATCTGTAGGTCTTCAAGATATAGATAGTGCTATATTGTATTATTTTGATGAAGTCATAAAGCCTTACGTAATAAACGAAGGGTCTAAGCAAAACATTCCTATAATATTTGCTGATGCTGAGAGATGGAAAACAGCACAAAAGGACGGAGTGTACAGAGATAAGGAAGGTAAAATTATACTTCCTATAATAACTGTTAAAAGGGACAACTTAGAGCGTAATAGGTCCCTCACAACTAAGCTTGATGGCAACAAAGTAAACATATATCAGAACTACGAGAAGAGGTATACTAAAAAAAATCAATACGATAACTTCGCAGTCCTTACTAATAGAGCTCCTGTAAGAGAATTCTATAATGTAGTAGTCCCTGACTATTATACACTAACATATACTTGTAATATATACGTATCTTTTTACGAAGATCTCAATAAAATTATAGAGGCGATAGGGTTTAGATCAGATGCTTATTGGGGAGAGCCTGGAAAGTTTTTATTCAAAGCTAGAATTGACAACTTCCCTATTACAAATGAGATAGCTGAGGGAAGCGATAGGCGCTTTATAAGCACCTTTACTCTCGTAATGAACGGATACCTCACCCCAAACAATATAGATCGATTCTTGGCCTCTAATGCATTCAAGTACAGATCTAAAACACAAATACTATTCACACTAGAGGCATCAGGACAAAATGTAGAGGATATAAGGTATTCTACAGGAACTACACCATCTGTTGCTAAAACATCTTACATACCAGAAGGAGTGAACGTGACAAATATAACACAGATAAATGTAATAGATGCAGCTACAATAACATATCTAAATGCATCTAAGACATATAAGGCAGACCCTGCATCAACAACTGCAAATACTGCAACATTCCTTAATACATCAATACTGCAACCACCAGTATCATCACAATTACCAGCTACATCTATAAATGATTTCAAGTTCTTTGTAAACGGAGTATTTGTAGACGCAACGCATATAATATCGTTTGGTGAAATAGGAGCTAGTACTTTATTAACAGTAAATACGGCAACATTAGGGTATACATTTGATAGCGTAGATGAAATAATAGCAGTAGGTAAATTTGAATAACTATGGCATTAATTAGATCAAAGCAACTTAATAAAAATATGACTGGAGATTTTACTTTCTCTGGCATGACAACTTTTATACAGACCTCTTCTGCAAAGCCTGCAATAGTGATAAGCGGGTCTCAAGAAGTAGGACCAACCTCCATTTATTCTGGTTCTATATACATAGCAGGCCTTGGAACATTTGCCGATACAGGAAGTAACGAAGTTATTGATCTAGGAGATAACTCTTTTTAGAAGTTACTGGATATTTATATCTAAGAGAGATTACAAAAATAAAAAGTATAAATGGCTACTTGGCTCCAGATAACCCCTCAGGATGGGAATGCTACATATAACAATGTTACGGTATACAATACAATCGTAGCTAACTCTGTTAGCTCTTCTTTTACAGGATCATTTACAGGCTCTTTTAATGGAACCTTCTCAGGGTCTTTTGAAGGAGTATCTCAAACAGCATCATGGGCTATAAGTGCAAGTTATGCAATATCTGCATCTCATTTTGATGAAGTAGATCCTGTATTTGTAGCAAAATCTGAATCTTTAGCTACCACGGGGTCTAATATTTTTTATGGTAGTCAGTCTATATATGGAGATTTAGTACTACGTGGTACTGCTTCTATTGATATGTTGATAGTTACTTATCAATCTTCGTCAATAATATATGCATCTGGATCTACTAAATTTGGAGATACCATAGATGATACACATGAATTTACAGGATCTTTATATATATCAGGATCAATATATGATCCACACTTACAATATACAAGCAGTGCTGATTTATTTGTTGTAGTAGATCCCATTACTGGAGAGTTCAAATACTCATCCAGTGGGGCTAGCGGAACATCTGGAACTAGTGGAACCTCCGGATCTACTGGAAGTGACGGCACATCTGGTTCATCCGGAACCTCAGGCTCTTCTGGAAGTGGTGGCACATCAGGCACTTCTGGTTCTTCTGGAAGTGGTGGCACATCTGGATCAACAGGCTCTAGCGGTTCAACAGGTACGTCTGGATCTACTGGCTCTTCTGGATCTACTGGTTCATCCGGTTCAACTGGAACCTCAGGTAGTTCAGGAAGTACTGGTTCATCTGGATCAACAGGTACTAGTGGTAGCTCAGGCTCCTCAGGATCTTCTGGAACTAGCGGCTCATCTGGCTCTTCTGGAACTAGTGGCAGCTCAGGTACATCTGGATCTACCGGAACAAGCGGAACTTCTGGTTCATCTGGTTCTACGGGAACATCTGGCACTGCAGGTTCTACTGGTACTTCTGGCACTAGTGGAACATCTGGATCAACAGGTACATCTGGCACTAGTGGAACATCTGGATCAGCTGGAAGATCTGGAGATAGATACTTAACTACCTCCACTACTTGTGCAACTTTAGGACAAAGTGGATCTATTACTGTAGAGTTAGGATTGTCTTATTCTACTGCACAGACTTTCTTAATGTCTTATGATGTTAATAATTACCAAGAAGCAAGTGTAGTATCATATAACCCATCTACAGGAGTGTTAGTATATAGTATTCCAAATGTAACTGTCGGAAGTGGAAATTATTGTTCTTGGCAAGTTAACCTAGCAGGTGCTAGTGGTGGAGATGGATCTTCTGGATCATCCGGAACCTCTGGATCATCTGGTCAAAATGGTTCCTCTGGATCATCTGGCACTGCTGGAACATCAGGTTCTACAGGTACTAGCGGCTCATCAGGTTCTACAGGAAGTTCAGGCTCATCAGGTTCTTCTGGTACATCTGGTTCTAGCGGCTCCACCGGAACTAGCGGCTCTTCTGGATCAACTGGTACATCTGGCACATCTGGATCAACTGGTACTTCTGGCACAGGTGGATCATCAGGTACTAGTGGGGTAACAGGATCTTCTGGTACATCTGGGTCTACAGGTACTAGCGGAACTTCTGGAACTACTGGATCATCTGGATCTACCGGCACCTCAGGAACCACAGGTACTAGTGGATCATCTGGTCAAACAGGGTCATCCGGCTCCTCAGGAGAAACAGGTAGTTCAGGTACTAGTGGATCATCTGGCTCTTCAGGATCTAGAGGTTCTTCTGGGTCAAGCGGTACTTCTGGATCAAGCGGCTCTTCCGGCTCCTCTGGTCAGAATGGATCATCTGGAACTTCTGGTACTAGTTTTTCATATGACCCAGTAACTATACCATCGGCTTCTGCTCTAATATATAGAGATGAAATCGAAACAACGGGAACAGCAACAAATGCAAGCGCTAAAACATTTACAATCTCAGCCAATACATATGATTTTATTATGGCTGAAGCTGAGATTGACTATTTAACTCAAGCAAATACAAACTCAACAGCTACATTTAATCTTTCATATGGTGGTGTAGTAAAAAGATCAATAGTTTTAAGAGGGGATGCTACAGGTGCTGGGGATCAATTTGCTATGGGAGCTGTATTAAAATATAGTGAACTAGCAACTACAAGTCAAGCAATAACAGTATCTGTTACTGCTACAGCAGGTGCAGGCACATGGTACGTAGAAAGTCTAAGAATATACGGTATTAAAAGTTACGTAACAGGAGCTGGCTCCTCAGGATCATCTGGAACATCCGGTTCCTCTGGCACTTCTGGTTCATCTGGTAGCTCAGGCTCATCAGGTACTTCTGGTTCTTCTGGTACATCTGGCTCCTCTGGCACTAGAGGGTCTTCAGGATCCTCAGGTAGTACTGGCACCTCAGGATCATCAGGAAGCAGCGGAACTTCAGGCACATCTGGATCTTCTGGCACTTCAGGTACTTCTGGATCTGCAGGTACGTCAGGTTCTACTGGAACCTCTGGTTCAGCAGGCACATCTGGTTCAGCAGGTACTAGTGGACAAACTTTTGGTACATCAGGTTCTTCAGGAACTTCGGGTACTTCTGGTTCTTCTGGTACATCTGGCTCCTCTGGAAGTTCAGGTACAAGCGGTAGCTCAGGTACTAGCGGTACATCTGGAACTTCAGGTAGTACAGGTACCTCTGGATCTTCGGGTACTTCAGGTAGTTCAGGTTCATCTGGATCTAGCGGTACCTCAGGATCATCTGGACAAAACGGTTCATCTGGTACTAGTGGCACTTCCGGTTCATCAGGAACTTCAGGTACCTCAGGATCATCTGGCTCAACTGGCACTTCTGGTAGCTCTGGTTCAACTGGTTCATCTGGTTCTTCTGGTCAAAACGGTTCATCTGGATCATCCGGTCAAAATGGTTCTTCCGGCACAAGTGGAACTTCGGGATCATCTGGGTCTACTGGTACCTCCGGATCTTCAGGCTCTACTGGAACTTCAGGATCATCAGGGACATCTGGATCCTCTGGACAAAACGGTTCATCTGGAACTAGCGGAACTTCGGGTTCTACAGGTACATCAGGTACATCAGGATCATCTGGTTCTTCTGGATCTAGAGGATCTTCAGGTAGCTCAGGTTCAACAGGAACTTCTGGTTCTTCTGGATCTACCGGAACTTCAGGTTCTAGCGGATCTACAGGAACGTCTGGTTCTTCAGGAACCTCAGGAAGTACTGGCACATCTGGTACATCTGGATCATCTGGTACTGGTTTCAATACAATACATACTCCTGCTATAGGTAGAATACTACTAGCTGATAATAGCACAAATGCTGCTACAGCATCAGTCAGTATGAGCTTTAATAATGGGGTGTTATTACTAACAGGAAGCATTCTTGCAACTGGTAATATTCAAGCAAACACTTTAATAGTACAGACTATAAGCTCCTCTGTAATATACTCTAGTGGTTCTAATATATTTGGTGATAATTTATCTGACAGCCATGAATTTACAGGCAGTGTTAAAGTTACTGGCTCTGTTTCTATAAAAAATCTAGCTCTTAACGCAGGCCTAACTCAGTTTGTAGTAATAGATCCAACAACTGGTCAACTATATTATAATATTTCTGGTGCTGCAGGATCTTCTGGCACTAGTGGCTCTTCAGGTTCTTCTGGATCATCTGGTTCAAGCGGATCAAGAGGCTCTTCAGGCTCTACTGGCTCCTCAGGATCTTCTGGCTCAACTGGCACTTCTGGATCTTCAGGTTCTACTGGATCAAGTGGTAGCACAGGTTCTTCAGGCTCATCTGGTCAGAATGGGTCATCAGGCTCTAGCGGTTCAACTGGCACTTCTGGCTCTTCAGGTTCTTCTGGTTCTAGTGGCCAAAATGGTTCTTCAGGCTCATCTGGTCAGAATGGATCATCTGGTACATCCGGATCATCAGGTGTAAGCCCTACTATAACAGGTACAGCGTACTATGTACCAAGATATAATGCAGCAGGTAATGCTTTAGAAAATACCACTGCTATGATATATAATAACGGCAATAATGTCGGTATTGGTATCACGACGCCAAACGCTAAACTACACATTAGTGGAGCGTCAGCATCAAATGCTTTAAATGTACACAGATTATCAGGATACGCAAGCATCTATGGTACTAATGATCTAATATTAGAAACAGATAGTACTTTCTACATAGGTGAATACGCAGCTAAGCCTATATACTTTAACGGTGCTAATGGAGTTCCGGGCACTGTTTATATAGCTTCTGATGGAAAGATGGGCATAGGTACTACATCACCAGCAGTTAAATTACATATTGTAGGTCCTTCTTTAACACAAAATAGTGAAGCTACATATGGTTTATGGGTATCAAATACAGTAACTCCTAGTAAAGCATTAGTATTAGGATACGATACAACAAATGATGCTGCCCAGATTAATGCCGTACATCAAGGAGTTGCATGGAAAAACATTTCCATGCAAACTAATGGTGGTAGTTTATTAATAGGTGAAACAACTACACCTTATCTGTCAAAGTTTGCTGTATCTTATGATGCTTCAACAACAAATGGGCCTATATTCTTAGACAATAGAACATTTGGCTCAGGAAAGGGAGGAGCGTTACATTTAGGAGGCAGATATAATACCGCAGGATCTTACAGACCATTTGGTTCAATTGTTGGGGCAAAAGAGAATGCCACTGATGGGAATAGTGCAGGTTACCTTGATTTTTATACCAACAGTGATGCAGCAGATCCTTCACAAAAAGTGCGTATCACCTCTGCTGGCTACGTAGGTATAGGTACTACAAGTCCTCAATCTTTACTTCATGTAGCTGGAACTTTATCTTATGGATCAGTAAGAATAAGCCCAACCTCAACAAATGGTGAGGCTGCTATGGGATTTTATTCTGACACTGCTGGAAGTACTACTAATACTTCTTGGGTAGTAGGACAAGGTGGGTGGGGAAACTCAGGTAAATTTGTCATAGGTAATGAAAATGGAAGTGCCGGAGGTAACGTAAGATTATTAATAGAACCATCAGGTAATGTTGGCATAGGTACTACAAGTCCGCAAGCAGATTTACACGTCTATAGAGCTGGGAGCACAGCAGGCACTACTATTGGATTAAAAGTTAACCATGAGTGTAATGCTGTCGATTTTGTAGTTTTATTTACAGGTAACGAATCAGTATCTACCAACAGATTCGTAATGACTCAAGGTGGTGACATAGGTATAGGCACCACAACACCAACAGCAAAACTCCAAGTATCAGGCTCTACAAACGTAGTAAACATAATAGGGTCAGGAAGTTTAGCATCATCTTCTCTATTCTCAGTAGATGGAAATAACGGTAGATTATTTGAGATCACAGATGACCTATCTGACTCTATATTCTCTGCCAATACAATAGCAGGTCTACCTGCAATAGAAGCATTCTCAGACTACACTGTTACTTTAGGACAGTATAGTTCAGCAGGATCTACACTAAGAGTGTCTGGAAGTAACGTTTTAATATACACAGGTTCATTAGCTGTGGGAAATATTGTACCATCCACTACCAGAGGAAGGATAGATGCAACAAATGATATAGTTGCTTATAGCACATCTGACAAAAGGTTTAAGATTAATGTAACAGAAATAGCAAATGCTATAGGAAAGATAAATGAAATAAGGGGAGTTGAGTTTGACTGGCTTACCAACCCAGAATATCACGGAAACCAAGGACATGACGTAGGGGTAATAGCTCAAGAACTTGAAAAAGTACTACCAGAGGTAGTTACTACAAGAGAGAGTGGGTATAAAGCAGTTAAGTATGAAAAAATAATACCTTTGTTGATAGAAGGTATAAAAGAACAACAAAAACAAATAGAAGATTTACAAAAACAAATTGACTATTTGACAAATAAATAAGTTATATGGCTGAAATATATGGACCTACTATCGTTAGAAATGGGTTAGTATTATTATTAGATGCTGCCGATAAGAAGTCCTACCCAGGAAGCGGTACTACATGGTATGATATTAGTGGCAATAGTAATTTAGGAACTCTAACAAACGGACCTACGTTTAATTCTGGTAATTGGGGTTCTATTTTTACTGATGGAAGTGACGATGTTGTTACAACTACCTATTTTGGAAGTGCAACTGATAATTATACATTTTCTGTTTGGTTTAAAAATGATAATTATTCTGAAATTAAATATATTTTATCAAGAGGAAGAGATGGGTTTGGTAATGGATGGAGTTTATTTAATGCAGTAAGAGACACTGGATATGCAATTATTGGAGTCGTTCCAACCTCTCCATCAACAGTTGGAATAAGCGTTGACTCAACATCAGTATTAGCACTTAATAAATGGTATTATATTACAGGTGTTTGGACTGCTGGTGTATCACTTCAAGTGTATGTAAATGGTGTTTTTGAAAATACAACAACATCAGTTGCAGGAAGAACAATTTTAAGATCATCATCAAATGGTTGGTGTTTAGGTAGTATTAGTAATACAATATTTACAAGCGGATACACAGCAGCCTGCCACATATATAATCGAGTCTTAACAAGTAAAGAGATATTGCAAAACTACAACGCAACTAAAACACGATTCATATAACATGCCATCATCATCAGGACCTAATACAGTTAATGACTCACTAATATTTGCTTATGATGTAGCAGATATAAGGAATTCCTATATAGGAGAGCCGACTACTAATCTTCTCCCAACACCAGAAACTAATGCTATTCCTAAAATAGGAAATGGTTGGGGAACTTTTAATGTTAATCAATATAACGGAGGTAATTATTTTAGTATAGGAACAATCTCTAGTGTAAGTAGCAATGTCGTAACAACAGCAGGAACGCACCCTTTAAGAACATATGACGCTGTTACACCTCAGACTACTGGAGGCGGTGTTACTAATGGAACAAATTATTTTGTTAAAAAAATATCTGACACTCAATTTAGTTTACATGAATATAATGGTTCCCAAGATGGTTCTCAAGGGTATATAAGTACATCTACTGGAACCTTTAAAGTGTACGATAGCATAGCTACTGATACAAGAGTTTCTATAAATTCTACAAGTTTTCCTACTATGTGGTGGGGCCCTCCCCATGTACCTAATTCGGGGTTAGTTAAAGAAATAATTTCAAATGGATTTAAAGATCCCTATACTGCAATTGTAACTGATTGTGTAAGATTACATTGGCATAGACCAGATGGTGTAACTGATGGAATGGCTTATGGAGTAGATGCTACAACAACTCCATCAACAACCACAACGGTATCCTTTTGGGCTAGGGCAGCCAACGCTGCTGCAGTAGGAAACTATATACAATTTCAAAATTATAACTATAGTGGCCCTGAAGGGTATAGTTATTATAGTATGAATGCTACTTGGGGAGCCTTGGGAGAGTGGGTAAGAAATAGCTACACATTTACTGCAACACATAATGCTTTAATTTCATATTGGTTTCCATCTGCTGCAAATATGGATGTTGATATATCAAATATACAAGTAGAACAAAATTCCCATAGAACTACATTTGTAGCTGGTACTAGATCTGTAACAAATTCTTTATTGGATTTAAGTGTAACTGGAAAAACAATAGACGTTACTAATGTATCTTTTGATTCCAATAGCCAAATAACATTTGATGCAACAAATGACTATATAAATACTTCCTTCTCAGCACAAACCATATCAAATGTGACTATAGAAGCTATTGTATATGATACTAGAAATAATGGCGGATATAGAGCTATAGTCCAAAGCAACCTCAATTCAGATGATGCTTTATATATATACCCTAATAACACTTTAGGCTTTTGGCCATGTGGAGGAGGATCATTAACTGTACCTGCAAACCAATGGAACCATGTTGTTGCTTCTTATAATGGAGGATCCATCATATATTCCGTTAATGGAGTATCTCAAACGGTCAATACAGTCTGTTCTGATATAACAAATTGGGAATTCTTAAGAATAGGAGCTCATGGGGTTGGAGATGGTGAAAGATGGGGAGGACAAATATCTGTAGTTAAAGTATATAACAGAGCTCTAACCCAATCAGAAATAGCAAATAACTACCGCGCATATAAATCACGTTTTAATTTAAGTTAATATGGGAGGACAACAAGGATACAGTAAAGTAACAACAAATAATCTCATATTTGCGTATGATACTGGTGATAAAATAAATAGCTATAAAGGAAGACCTACTGATAATCTAATAGCAAATGCTGGTATAAGTATATATAATAACGTAGGTGGAGATGTTAGTATAACCTTAACTCAAACATCCGATTCTTATAAAGGAGCCTCTATATGGAAAGAAGTAATAACCCCTACAACTAGTACAGGGGTATCCTACCTAACCAATGGTAACAATCCAGGAATTGGAGTAGTAACTACCGGAGGTGGAGGTATAGCCAACAGATATACTGGGCATACTATTTTTTTTAAACCCGTAGGCCCGATGTTTAGTAGTCCTATATTTACTAACTATTCAAACATTGCTGGTTGGCAGAGTAGTGATCAATACGAAAGTATGGGAGATGGGTGGTTTAGAGCTAAGGTTCTTTGGTATGATACAGTAACAAGAACTGACGGTAAGTATTGGGCTATTAATCCTTCTGGAGCTACTATAAATGTTCCCATTACTATATATTGGGCTGGCCCTTTCAAAGAAGATCTAAATAGCACTACTATATCCCAATTTATAAATGGTACAAGATCAGTTACTCAAGGCTTGATAAATTTAGCTAATCCAGCAGCGACTTTAGATTTAACTAGCGTATCCTTTGATTCTAATGCACAAATTGTATTTGATGGTACTGATGATTATGTATCAACCAATGGAGTAACTGATGCTAGTTTAAATAGTAGCTCGTGGACTATGGAAGCTGTAGTAAAATTTGATACTGTTAGTAAAGCTGGCAGTGTTGATAACGCTATTTTTGGACACGGGGTTGCAAGTAATTCTAATGGATTGCATTTAGGGGAAAGAACAGCTAAAGCATATTTTGGTTTTTATAACAATGATCTAATAGGAACTATTACTTTATCTGCTGGAAAGTATTATTTAATACACTGGGTATATAACCAATCCACAGCTTCAAAAACAATCTACGTAAACGGAGTATACGATGTAACATCAACACAAACAGCGTATACAGGAACAGGGAATAATTTTGAAGTGGGTAGATATCCATGGGCTCCGGCATATCTTATGGACGGAAACATATATGTCGGTAAAATATACAGTAGAACACTTACCCAAGCAGAAATAACTCAAAACTACAATCACTACAAAACTCGCTTTAGTTTAACTTAATATTTATATATATGAGTGAAGTATTCCCAAATAGAAGATGGCTAGTAATACCGACAACAATTACGGGATCTATTGACTATAACCAAGTAATAGAATATTCCCCTGAAAGCCTTAGATATAGCATAGATACTACACAAACCTTTGTAAAGTATGAGATAAACGAAATAACAGCAAGCTATACTCAATCATATTATAATGCTGAAACTGGCCAAACTGGAAGCTATACAGTACAAGCTGGAATATACGGTAGACCATCCATATACTCCTCTAGTTACCAAGAATATAACCACGAAGACATCCTAACTCTACTAAGCACAGAGGCCTGGACATCCCCTATAATCGAACTTTAAAAACATAAAACTATGAGATATCAAGTAATAATGCAGTTTATACCAGGTCTAGATCAAATATGGGTGTCAAGATTGACCCCAGAAGACCCAGAGTATGTATACGATACTGATCAAGAAGCAATAGCTAAAGCAGCTGAATTAGAAGCAGCAGATCCTACAGAAAGAAAGTACAAAACAGAGGCTATATAAGTAAAAAGTATGGCACTACCATTAAGTGGAACATTGTCGATGAATGATATACGAGTAGAACTCGGAATACCTGCGCAATCTCCATTTTCTTTGGATACTGCTACTAATGGTGGATATGTCACCCTGAATATATGCAGCCCATATTTGCCAGTATCTACTAACCCAGACGCTATCAGTGAATGGTACGGGTATTGTCATACTTGTGTTTGTCCAACAACGCCTACACCTACTCCACTACCAGCAACAGCTACTCCTACTCCTTTACCAGCTACTGCTACACCTACACCTACTCCTACTCCTTTACCAGCAACAGCTACTCCTACTCCACTACCAGCAACAGCTACGCCTACGCCTACACCACTACCAGCTACTGCTACTCCTACTCCTACACCTACTCCACTACCAGCTACTGCTACGCCTACACCTACTCCTTTACCAGCTACAGCTACACCTACTCCACTACCAGCTACAGCTACTCCTACTCCTTTACCAGCAACAGCTACTCCTACTCCTACTCCTTTACCAGCTACTGCTACACCTACACCTACTCCTACTCCTTTACCAGCAACAGCTACTCCTACTCCTACTCCTACTGTAGCCTCTGTTCTTTGGACCATTGGATATAATGGAACTGGAACTTGGAATGGATGGAGTGATTTTGGAACAGCTTGTTTCTATGCTGAGTCTATACCATTCCCTAAAAATGTTTATACTGCTGGTAGTAGTTTTGTAAATGGATCTATACTGTATACCGATGTTACTAGAGCAACACAATTTACTTCTGGAGGTGGATGGTTTACTATCTTTGCTGGAGGTAATAGATATGGCTTTACATATACTACTAATGTTGGTGTTCAAAACCTTACAATATGTGCTGCTTCAACTCCTACACCAACACCTTTACCAGCAACAGCTACCCCTACTCCTACACCTACTCCTTTACCAGCTACTGCTACACCTACACCAACAGCTACCCCTACTCCTACCCCTACGCCAACAATACTAACATACACAATTAACATATATGGTAAATTTGTTTCAACAGATCCGCCACTAGATGCTGTGGCTATATGGACTTCTCCAACTGGAAACGCCGGTACTTGGACTAGAAGAGGATCAGGATTAACATCTACTTGTACTGTTAAATACACAGCTACGGTTACTCCGGGAACTACAATATACTACTGTATTGCAGATGGGGCAGACGAAACTATTGTGTACGCTACCGGTGTCTCTACTACTGCTACATGTCCTGCTAGTGTTGGATCTAGTTGCGTTTCTTCTGTTACTATTAATGCTAATACTAATAGAGCTTTAACTTGTGGAAGCGGTCTATGTTAATAATAAAATAAATTACATATCTTTGCACTTAAAATAGGTTTTAATGAAACAAAAGTTATTATTTATAGCTCCACATCTCTCTACCGGAGGGATGCCACAATACCTCTATAAACAGATTACAGCCGTTTTAGAGGACTTTGACGTATATTGTATCGAATGGGATAACGTAACAGGCGGAGTCCTTGTAGTACAGCGTAATAGAATCCTAGAGGTATTAGGAGATAAGTTGATAACCTTAGGTGAGGATAAGACTAAGTTGTTCTCGCATATCAATACCATAAAGCCTGATCTGATACATCTTCAGGAGATCCCAGAGATGTTTATGGGATATGAAATAGCTGAAAAACTATATGCAGGTGATCGTACTTATAGAATAATTGAGACATCTCACGACTCTAGTTACGAGGTTAAAAATAAAAAACACTTCCCAGATAAGTTCATGATGGTTAGCCAGTATCAAGTAGAGGCATACAAGGCTATTAACATACCATGTGAACTAGTAGAATATCCTATAGAATACAAAACCAGGACCAAAACTAGGGAAGATCTATTGATTGAATTAGGGTTAAATCCAAATAAAAAGCATGTTATTACGGTGGGCCTATTCACTCCTAGAAAGAATCAAGCAGAGGTCATAGAATATGCTAGGATGCTTGAAAACTACCCTATTCAATTTCACTTTATTGGGAATCAGGCGGACAATTTTAAACCGTATTGGGAGCCTTTAATGAAGAATTTTCCTCCAAACTGCAAGTGGTGGGGAGAAAGAAGTGATGTTGATAAGTTTTATGAGGCTGCTGATTTATTTCTGTTCACGTCTAGGGGATTTGCCACTGATAAAGAGACCATGCCGCTAGTAATAAGAGAAGCTATCAGTTGGAAAATACCATCTTTTATCTATAATCTTGATGTATATTTGAATTATTTTGATACCTTTGATAGTATTAAATACTTAGATTTTAAAAGTAAGGAAAGTAATATTAATGGCATATTAAAATCATTAAAAATAAATACTATGGCTTCTTTCTATGTAAATTATGATAGTGCAGATAATAAAGTGTATTTAAAATCTGAGGAAACCTATGAAGGTATTATAGTTTCAATAAAAGATATAGACTCCCATGCTGTAATATGGGCTGCTAAATATGATTTTTTTTATAAAGATATGGAGTATTGGATTATACCTTCTCCAAAAAGTTATTTAGATTTTGAAAAGGATCCTACTTTTGGAGGACTTTTAGTAGAGTTCTATCAAAAAGGTGCGCTTATATTTAGTAAAAGTATAAGAATAAAGGAAATCTTTGTAGATAAACCTAAGTTGATAATTAAAAACATAGAGGAACCCACCTATATAAATTACGTAGAATTTTTTATAGATAAAATATATGACAATTATTTAAAAGAAAAGAACTTTGATACTATAGTAGACGTAGGAGCCAACATAGGAATTTGGATAGAGTACGTAAAAAGCGTATCAAATTATAAAAAAATATATGCTTTAGAACCAAATTTAAAAGCATTAAAAGTTCTAAACGATACATATGGAAACTCACCAGAAGTACAGATAATTAGCAAAGCTATGTCAAACATAGATGGAGATCTTGAGTTTTTTGTAGATGAAGAAAATTCAACTATATCCTCAGCCGCTAAATACGGAAACTTAAACAACTCCTATACTGTATCATCTATAACTCTTAAAACTTTTCTAAAAGAATACAACTTAGAAAAAATAAATCTATTAAAAGTCGATATTGAAACTGGAGAATATGATTTATTCTCTTCTCTAGATGAAGAAGATTTTAAAAAAGTAGATAATATCTTAGTAGAATATCATCTAATAGCAGGAAAATCATACGATGTAGACGTTAAAAATCTGATAAACACATTAGAAAAAGCAGGGTATAATCTGACAGTAAGAAATATGCACTCTATAGGAGGCTTCATATTTGCAACAAAAGAAAAAGTAAAACAATCATTAGATAATATAAAACTTAAAGACTACCTAGATAAAACCCCAGCTCCAGATAAAAGAGATTTGGCAGTAATAGTAAACAACTTATTTCCTGAAGGAAAGGGAGTTGAAATTGGTGTTTTGAGAGGAGACTACTCAAAGTTAATATTGGAAAGATGGCATAAGGGTACTCTATACATGGTTGATACATGGAGACATCTAAGTGATTATATAGACATGAATGGCCAAGATGATGCATATCATTATGATTGTTTGGTAAAAACATGTGAATCTGTAAAACCTTGGCAAGAAAGAGCGCATATACTAAGAATGGATAGCGTGCAAGCAGCTAGCTTATTCCCAGATGAGCATTTTGATTTCATATACATAGATGCTGATCATTCTTACGAAGGGGTTGTTAGAGATTTAAAGGCTTGGTGGCCTAAGATAAAGAAAGGTGGATTGTTTTGTGGAGATGATTATATACCAGATGATGGAGATATTTGGTTGGTATTAGGAGACAAGCAAGAGTATGCAGGAAAGTTTGGAGTTAGAAAAGCAGTGAACGAGTTTATAAACAAAAACAATCTTAGTTTATACGAAACTAAAAATGAACCTTACTGGAAACAGTGGTATACTTTTAAACCATATTAATATGATACTAATACTATACAGTGATAAAGGGTGTGAACATCAAGCGATATGTTGCATTAAATCTTTAACAAATAAGTTAGGAGATAATGATCAAATTGTATACTATACTGTAGGGTTCAAAAGTGATTTTAATTTTAAAAAATTATATAAAATACAGATACCTGTAAATCCTACATACCCAAGATTTCATTATTATAAGGCAGAACTTTCTCTCTATACTATGGATCTTTTTCCAAATCAAGAGTATGCTTTTACAGATACTGATGTTTTATTTTCATCTAACTTTGAATTTAATAAAGTATCCCATTCAAATAACTACCCTTTAGCATCGTATGGTCCATTTGAATACCCTTTTATGTGGTGGGATGGCCCTGGAGGTAAAATTATATACGATGAAAAAGCTTTGATGAATTATTGTAACGTTCAACAAAGAAGCCAAAGATATCTATGGTCTTGTTTCTATTCTTTTAATGAAAGTTGTAGAGATTTTTTTGAAGAATATACCTCTTTTTGTAATAACAAGTATCTCTTAGATAGACAAGCCTTATATTACCCTTATGCAGACGAGACCTCTTTTAATATATGTCTCTGGAAAAGAGGGGCTACTAATAATCTTGGGTTCGCTTTTGTAAATACTCATAGATTAGAGACTGTAAAAAAGGTAGAAGAGTACAAAGTGACCAATCAACACGGAGGAAATAACTACGATGCGTTTGGATCCGATTGGGAATATATACATGACTCCAAAGATATTTTATTATATCATGGGTTTAAAGAAAAGGATCAAATGGAAGAAGCAACAAACTATATTTTAAATTTACAATCCAAGTGAAGTTCTTAAATGTCAATTTTAAAAAAGAAACTTTTACAATTCTTGTAAAGTATCTACAAGAAACTGAAATTAAAGGGAAAATAGTAATCTCAGACTTACTCATAGACTGTGTTTATTTTATATGGGATGTACAATTAAACAAATCATTTGATGGGTGGGTAGTTCCTTTTAATGAAAAGATAAATGACACTATAATAAACAGTAAAAGTTTTTACGGCTTTAATGTAAAACTGTATAATGAAGAAAACAGACTCTTACAAGTAGAGAAGATACTAGTAAACGACAGTGTTTACGAAACAGGCACAATGTACGCAACTCCAGAATTTGATGTTACTGGCCCTTCTTACGTAGATTTTTTTTATGGAGATCTGTGTAAGAACATAGATACTTCTGGAACGGTTATAGATGCTGGAGCTAATGTAGGATTCTTTACTTTATATTGCAAAAAACATGGATCAAAAAGAATTTACAGCATAGAACCTGATCCAATGCCTTTTTTTTATTTAGAAAAAAACTATGGTTTTGATCCCGGAATCATACTCTTAAACAAAGTATTAAACGATACAGAACAGCCTGTAAGTTTTGATATATGCATAGGCGCATCAGTAGGAAGTGCTATAAGCAAGTATACAAACTATGAAAATAAACAATCTGTATTGGTGGAGTCTGTGACAATTAATAGTATACTTAAAATAGAAAATAGAATAAATCTGTTAAAATTAGATATAGAAGGGGCTGAGTTTGATGTAATAGAAAAGTTAACAGCAAATGAATTTGATAAAATAGATCAAATGTTTATAGAGTTTCATAATAATCCAAAAGATATAGAAAGCACTCTAATAAACAATAATTACTTTGTTGAGTACAGAAACTCTACCAAAGAAGATACTGTAGGATTTATATACGCTAAGAAAAGATGAAGATAATAAACGTCACTCCAGGATTAATACCAATCCCTCCTAATGGTTGGGGAGCTGTGGAAAAAATAATATGGGAAACTCATAATGCCTTGTTAAAACTAGGGCATAATTCTACAATAGAATACTTAGATGATGTAAAAGACTGTGATGTGGTGCATATTCATGTTGCTAATCTAGCAAACATTGCACATGAGAGAGGTATTCCATATTACTTTACAATGCATGACCACCATGCGTATCTATATGGGAAAGATTCAGCAGTGTTCAAAGAAAACATGCTTGCAATCAAAAATGCCAAAAAAGCATTCGTCCCCGCTAAATTCTTGGTCGGTTATTTTGGAAACATACCGGAGTATTTTTCTCATGGAGTAAACATAGACTACTTCACTCCTAGTGGAACTAGCGAACCAAAGCTATTATGCGTAGCAAATAATGGGTTTATACACGATCAAGCGGAGGATAGGAAGGGTTTTGGGTATGCCATAGAAGCTGCTAAGAGGTTAAACCTACCTATAACCATAGCTGGGCCCAGTAACAACAAGAGATACTTTGAAAAATACCCTTCTGACTATGAGAAGCTAACAATTCTATATGATCTAACAGAGGATCAATTGAAAGACTTATATAAAGAGCATAGTTGCTTCTTACACTTATCCACTTTAGAAGCTGGACACCCGAATCTAACTCTACTGGAGGCAATGGCATCAGGTTTGCCAGTAGTGGGTACGTATGAAGATGGTAATAGTCTGGATGGTATGATAGTGGTGGGTAGAGATGTAGACCAAACAGTTAAAGCAATAGAGGAAGTATTTGCCAACCCCACTAGGTATTTGTATTATTCAAATACTGCAAGAATGCAAGCTAAAGATCTATCATGGGAAAATAGAACAAAAGAACTGTTAAAACATTACACAATGAGTTTTAAAAAACAATTAATAGATAGCTACAATAATACTAAAATTATAGGAGTAAAATCTAAGCCTCTTAGTCCTGTGTTCAATATGAATTTTATAGATGGTGCTTTTTTTGAGATATTAGGAGGACCCGACAGGGAGTACAATGTCCAGTTTATAAACAAAAAAACTGGACAAATAGTCCATAAATCCAATATAAAAAAGGATCATTGGGTAAAGGCATCAATCTCATATTTTGTAGATTGGAGTATATTTGTAGACGATGGCCTAAGTTCATATGAGTTTAAGCCAGACTATACCGGTAAGAGAGTGTATATAGCTTTAGACTCAAAAGCACTAGGTGATACTCTAGCTTGGTTTCCATATGTAGAAGAGTTTAGAAAAAAACACAACTGTAAGGTAGTTTGTTCTACTTTTTGGAATCATTTCTTCAAGCCAGAGTATCCAGAGATTGAGTTTGTTAAACCTGGGGAAGTGGTGAATAATATATATGCCATGTATACTTTAGGCTGGTTCTACACCCCAGACGGGTCTTTTGATTTTAGAAAGGTTCCTGAAAACTTTAGAGACCAATCACTACAAAAGACAGCCTCAGATATATTGGGATTAGAGTTTAAAGAGGTAAAGCCAAAGATAAAGCTACCTAAAATAGGATCAAAAGAAAGAAAAGTTACTATTGCTATGCATTCTACAGCACAATGTAAGTATTGGAACAATGAGACGGGGTGGCAGAAGTTAGTAGACTACCTACTGGAGAACAAGTATGAGGTTGTAATGGTATCTAAAGAAGAAGATGGCTACATGGGAAATAAATATCCTAAAGGAGTGACACATCTACTAGATAGCAGCTTAGAATCAGTAATAAGTGAGGTATTAACATCAGAAATGTTCATTGGAATAAGTAGCGGACTAAGCTGGTTGGCTTGGGCTTTAGGAACTAACACATGTCTAATATCAGGGATAACCAAGCCTGAGTCAGATTTTACTCCAACAGTAAGGATATCACCAAAAGAGTCTGTTTGTAGATTCTGTTTTAATAAAGAGAAGCTAGATCCAGGAGATTGGAACTGGTGTCCTAAGCATAAAGGAACAGATCGGCAGTTCGAATGCACCAAAACAATCACTGCAGAGGATGTAATCTCAAAAATATCCAATCTACTGTAGGTCTATCCTGAAATATAGAGTTTTTATTCATATTTATATACGCCTATATAGGCCAGCGAAAGCTGCGTGTAAATACACTTAGAGACTCATACATATGGCCCAAATACTCAAACTCCGAAGGAGCGCTATATCTGGCGCTAAGCCTACTATATCCCAAATAGAATTTGGTGAAGTAGCAATGAACACAGCTGATGGTAAGCTGTTTATGAAGGTTAGCGGTAGCGGAGGAGATAGTGTAATAGAAATAGGGGCCAATTCTGCAAATGTTTCCGGATCTATATACCATATACCTGTATTCTCAGGTCCTAATAATATAGTAACCAGTTCAATATACCAATCTGGATCTTTTACATCTATAAGGAAAACTACAGTTCCTGTAAATCCAACAAATCCAGATATACTATTTGTAAACGGAGATGGTGTAAATACTTACAATCTTATATCTGCACATGGTAGGCTTAATAACTATGTACAAGTAAATGTACAAAACTACAGTGCAGGGGCTTTTGCTTCTTCTGACATAGTAGCTACTGCAGATAATGGGAACGAGACTGTCAGATATATTGACATGGGTATCAACAGTAGCGGATACACATCCCCAGACTTCGTAGGTTCTGCAGGAGATGCATATATGTACTCTACTGGTAATGATCTATATCTAGGTAATGCTTCTGCTGGTAAAAGGGTAATAATATTTAACGGAGGCTTTGATGCCTTTGTTAACGCTAGAGTGTTTATACACGAACAGGGTACCATAGGATTTAATACAGATACTATAGATTATGATAATCCATCGTCTCTAAGAGTATTCGCAGCAACTACTAGTTCATATAACTTAATATATGCACAAGGGGATGTAAATAATTACTCCCAGATTAATATAAAAAATATTAATTCTGGAGTTACCGGATCTTCTGACATAGTAGCAACCAGTAACATAGGTGATGAAGAAAGCTACTATGTTAATATGGGTATCAATGGAGACGGCTATAATATAGAAGATGGAATAGGCAGTCAAAATGATGCTTATTTATACTCTATTGCAGAAGACCTATTGATAGGAAATGCTGCTGAAGGCAAAAGGGTTATTATATTTAATGGTACGGGATCAGCAGTAGCCAACGCTCGTGTGTACATAACTGCAGACGGTACCGTAGGAATTAACGCTAGTGATAATAACCCATCAAATCCAGAATCATTATTAGTAGAACCTTTGGTAATTACAGGAGTAGGCCCGTCAGGTTCTTTTTCTAACTTAATAATAGGAAAGGGTATAATAAATGAAAGTTATTTACAGTTAAACATAATAAACTTAGGTACTGGATCATATGCATCTGCTGATATAGTAGCTACAAATGATATAGGAACTGAAACTGATAACTACGTTGATATGGGTATCAACAGTAGTAATCACATATTTGATCCATCGTTTGGTGTTGGTGGGCCTAGTGATTCATATCAATTTTCTACGGGTAGAAACCACTACATAGGTAGTGCTACTAGCGGTAGTTTAATTTTCTGGACTAGAGAAGACTTTGACGGTGAATTAGGAGCTAAGTTAACACTAAGACCAAATGACGTACACTCCTTAACCGGATCTCTATCAGCTACAAACGGATTCACAGGTTCGCTACAAGGGACTTCTAGTTGGGCAGAGAACGCTTTAACTGCTTCTTATATAACAGCCTCTAATGTTTACGGACCTTATGGACAAAACAGTGTAATAAGCGCATCACACGCTGTTACAGCATCTTCAGCAGACAATTTCCTTGTTAGAGGCACGCTTACAGCACAGACTATAGTAGTTCAAACTATTACATCTTCTGTAGAGTTTGTAACAGGGTCTACTCATTTTGGAACCATCATCCAAAATACACATGAATTTACTGGATCTTTATCAATATCTGGATCCTTAGTAATCAACGGTACATCATACACTGCAGCCACATCAGGAACTAGTGGTACATCTGGTACAGCAGGATCTTCAGGCACTTCCGGAACCTCTGGTTCATCTGGTTCTACAGGTACTAGTGGTAGTTCTGGTACATCTGGTTCATCTGGATCAACAGGTACTAGCGGCAGCTCTGGTAGTAGTGGCTCTTCAGGCACTTCTGGCAGCAGTGGTTCAACAGGAACTTCAGGATCTTCTGGGTCAACAGGTACATCTGGCTCTTCTGGAACCTCAGGGTCTTCTGGAAGTGCAGGAACATCTGGAACTAGTGGAAGTTCCGGTAGCACAGGTACCTCTGGATCATCTGGTACAAGCGGAACATCCGGTTCTTCTGGATCTACCGGTACTTCAGGATCTAGTGGGTCAAGTGGCACATCGGGATCATCAGGTAGCACAGGTACAAGTGGAAGCTCAGGATCTAGTGGATCTACTGGTACATCAGGTTCAGCAGGAAGCTCAGGCACTAGTGGCAGCTCAGGTACTTCTGGAAGTGCAGGATCTAGCGGAACGTCTGGTTCCTCAGGTAGTACAGGTACATCCGGCTCTTCTGGTACTTCTGGCTCAGCCGGATCTTCTGGAACATCAGGAACTTCAGGAAGTAGCGGTACAGGGTTTAATACTATAAGCAATGCTGCTATAGGCAGAGTCTTAATATCTGACGGTACTTTAAATGCAGCCACAGCATCAGCTATCCTAACCGTTAATAACGGAGCGGTGAGTATGTCTGGCAGTGCGTTCATCACTGGCTCACTGACAGTATCAAATACAATAACAGCACAGACTCTTATAGTACAAACTATCACGTCTAGCGTAGAATTTGTGACTGGGTCTACTCATTTCGGTAGTATAATATCAAATACACACGAATTTACTGGTAGCGTAACTATATCAGGGAGTTTATCTGTAAATAACAGCAGTGTTGTATTGTCTAATCAGACAGGATCAATGTCTGTTGCTACTGCTTCAAATGTATTAGGAGGTGCTACAAACTATATACCACTATGGAGTGGAGCAACTAGTTTAAGTAGCAGTGTAATGTACCAATCATCAAGTAATATTGGTATAGGTACTACAACTCCAAATGCTTTACTAAATATAGTATCAACTTCAGGAGACGCTTTTATATTTAAAGGATCTGGTGGTAAAGAATTTATTAGTATTAATCATTTGGGTTATCTTAAATCTAGAGCTTCTGACACTAACGGAGCTAATATGCATTTTCTTGATAATGCTGGAGCCAAAAGAATGGAAATGGCTGTTGATACAACATCCATGAACTGGTATTCTGATGCTTTAGCTTCTTTCTTTTTAACATTCCAACATTCAACAGGAAATATTGGTATAGGTACTACAAACCCATCATCAAAATTAGAAGTAGTTCAAAGTGGGTCAATACCGGGTATTACAGTTAAAGATGGTACAAATCCACAAATTCAAACTACTAATGGTACTGTAATTGCAAAGCTACAAATAGCAGCTAGTGCTTTAATAGGTACTGAAACTAATCACGATTTTACAATCTATACAAATAATACTGAAAAGGTGCGCATTACCTCTACTGGTAATCTCGGCTTAGGTGTTACACCGAGTGCGTGGGATAATGGTCAAAAAGTTTATCAAAGTGGGTTAGGTTCATTTTATGGTTTACCAGATGGTGGAGCAACTATTTTAGTTAACAATGGATATTATAATTCAGGTTGGAAATATAGCTCAAATGGTTCAGCAGGTAATTATCAAATAGTTCAAAATGCACACCAATGGTTAACTGCCCCAATCGGCACGATAGGCAATGCTATCACCTTCACCCAAGCAATGACTCTTACTGCTAATAACAGGTTATTAATAAATCAAACTGGTGACACTGGAGAACAACTACAAGTTAATGGTACGGGTAGGTTTAGTGGTGGGTTGACATTAAACAGAGCAGCAGGGGGAGATGCAAATGGAATAATATTACAAACATCTGGGACAAGTAATTGGTATGTTGGTAGTTCGGCTATAGGGTCTAATACAGATTTGCAATTTTATAATCATTCAGCAGCAGCAGTTGTTCTTAATATTGCCAATACCACAGGTGCAGCCACGTTTAGTAGTAGTGTGACTGCAGCTTCATTCACAGGTTCTCTATTCGGCACTGCAAGCTGGGCAGAAAACGCAATAACATCATCATACTCACTAAATGCGATAAGCGCATCATATGCTGCAACAGCATCATACGCAAACTCTTCATTTGATATAGGCATAGCCGAATTCAATTCAACTTCCTCTACAACAGCAGCAGGAACAACAGCCGTATCTATAATCCCTACAGGATCATTCAAATCAGCATTTTACAATTATTATATAATGTCTGCTTCAAATGCCAGATCAGGACAAATAATGTCAATATGGAGTGGAAGTACAGTAAGATATACCGAAGTGACAACTACTGATATAGGAAATACATCACTAGTGTACATGAGTGTTGGACTATCTAACGGTAATGTTCTACTTAATGCATCTTCTTCTGGAGGTTGGACAGTAAAAGCATTAGCAAACTTATTATAATGCCAATAACGTTTTTAAATAGAAATAACTCAGGTAATATATCACTTATTAATAGAAATAATAGTGGTGGACTTAGTATGTCATCATTATCTACTATTGTAACAGAAGGATTAGTATTAAATTTAGATGCTGGTAATGTATTAAGTTACCCTGGTAGCGGAACTACTTGGACTGATTTAAGTGGGGGTAGTAGAAATTTTACGCTAAACAACTCTGTGTCTTGGAATAGTGGAGGATACTTTTCTTTTGATGGCATAGATGATTATATGGAAGGGCCAGCATCAAATGCTTTTAATCTGGATCAAGAGCACACAGTAGAAGTCATAATACAGCCAACTGTAGCAAAAGCATGTACATTGTTTCATTGGACAGATGCTGCAGGAACAAGAACTATAAGCGGACATACTCCATGGTCAGATAGCGTAGTATATTACGATGTAGCTGGGTGTTGTCTACCTACTCAAAGAGTTTCATATGGATCTAATATACTAAATAAAATAACTATTATGACTTTTAGATGTAGAACCTCTGAATTTCCTAGAAGACAAGTATTTGAAAACACAGTGGAAAAAGTAAACTCTGGGGTAAATACCACCAACACATTATCATTTGGATCACTACCTGTCACATTAGGTAGTTTTTATAACGACAGAAGCCCCTCTTATCCAGGGAGACTTTATAATATTAAGGTATATAATAGAGGTTTAACAGACGCAGAGATGTTACAAAACTACAACGCACAAAAATCAAGATTCGGACTATAAAAAATAAAAAGTATGGCATTTGGAAATGGACCGAGGATTGTTACTAGTGGGTTGGTATTATCATTAGATGCCGGAGACAGGAATAGTTATGTGAGTGGGTCTAGTGTTTGGAATGATGTTAGTGGGAATGGAAAGACAGGAACTCTATCTAATGGGCCTACTTTTGATACTACTAATGGAGGAAGCATTGTTTTTGATGGAGTCGATGATTACGTAGCAGTTGCTGGATCTATAATATTAACTCAAGCTACTTTTTTGCTATGGATAAAAAGAAATGGTCTTCAAGTAAGTTATACAGGATTGATGCACTCAAGAGGCGGTACAGGAGGTAATGTAACTGGAATGAATGTTGATCCATCTGGACAACAAGGTATAGGATACCATTGGAATGATACAGTTACTACGTATGGATGGAATTCAGGATTAGTAATACCAGAATCTTGGAGCATGATTGCTATTACCGTTGTTTCTACTTTTGCAATAGCGTATTTGGTAAATCAATTAGGACTAAGATCAGCTACAAATAGCGTAAGTCATGCATCAACAACATTAGCTGCTTTATCTTTAGCTAGAGACAATACGGGATCAGGTAGAATTTTTAAAGGAAATATAGCCGGAGGATTACTATACAACCGAGCCTTATCAGCAACAGAAGTCCTACAAAACTATAACGCACAAAAATCACGCTTCGGCTTATAACTATGGGAGTATCAGGTGGACCAAATATGATTGATGATGGATTAGTATTAGCATTAGATGCTAGTGATAGAAATTCATATCCTGGGAGTGGTACTACATGGAGAGACTTAACTGCAAATAACTTTACTGGCAGTTTAGTGAATGGACCTACTTTTAGTTCTAATAATTTAGGAAGTATTGTGTTTGATGGTCTTGATGATTACGTATTAATTAATAGTGGAAGTACAATTTTAAATCCTACTAGTTCAATTACTGTATCTTCTTTTTTTAACGTTACCTCTTACGGAGCAAACTACGCCCCTATTGTATTTAAGCAAAATAACTATGCAGACTTTTATGAACAATACGTACTAAGCGCTGGACCCTCAGCTATATTTTTTGGAGTAACAGGTACAGACAGAGTTCAAAGAGGAGCTTTAGCGACTATGAGTGCTTTTGGTATAAATGTACATGCTGTCGGAACTTGTGATACTATTACAGATGAAATAAAGATATATATTAATGGCAGGTTAATTACAACTGGGGTATTTACATCTACTTTTGATATTGCAATAGATACACCTGTTAATATCGGAGGCACAGGTGTTTTAAAATTTGGAGGTTCATTTAGAGGCTGGACAAATGGAAAAATATATAATACACGGATATATAACCGAGCTCTCTCAGCACAAGAAGTCCTCCAAAACTACAACGCATTAAAATCAAGATTCAATCTATAAAGTTATGGCAACACAATACGCAAACGGTAAAATACAAAATCTACATATTTATATAAAAGATAAAATATGTACATATATTGTATAACCAATATGATAAATAATAAGATGTATGTTGGTAAAATGAGTAAACCTGTTAACAAAAGTAAGTATTACTTAGGATCAGGAGTGATAATAAATAAAGCTATACAAAAGTATGGAAAGGAAAGTTTTATTAAAGAAATACTAGAAGAAAATATAAAACCAGAAGAACTATCAATTAGAGAAATATTTTGGATAGAAAAGCTTAATACAAAACGTCCTAATGGGTATAATTTAACTGATGGTGGAGAGGGTACTGCTGGGTATAAAAAAACACATACCCAAATAGAAAATCATAGGAAGGCTATAACAGGGAAGAAAGCGTCTGAAGAAACAAGAAAAAAAATGAGTGAGGCTCATATTGGTAAGAAAAAAACAGAAGATCACGCTAAAAATATCTCAAAAGGGTTAAAAGGAAGAAAACTTAGTTTGGACCACATTAAAAAAGTGTCTGAAAGAAATAAAGGAAAAAAGATCTCAGAAGACCAGAAAAGAATGATAAGCGAATTTCATAAAGGTAGGCCAACTTCTGAGGAAACAAAGGTAAAGATGAGTTTGGCTAATAAAGCTAAAGTGAATATACAATTACTTAGTTTAGATGGACAAATAATAGCAACTTACGAATCTATAAAAGAAGCCATCCGTCAAACAGGAGCAACTGCTTCAGGGGTATTTAGATGCTTAAGCGGTGAAAGAAAGACTCACAAGGGCTATATATGGAAACGATTAAATGAAGACAAATGAGTACTCAGTATGCTTTTGGCCGTATTGTAACTTCAGGATTAGTATTAGCATTAGATGCTGCTGATAGGAATAGCTATATGAGTGGATCTACTGTTTGGAATGATGTTAGTGGAAATGGGAATAGTGGATCCCTAGTTAATGGACCTACTTTTTCAAATAATAGCATTGTATTTGATGGTGTAGATGATTATGCTGTAAGAACAGACGCAGCCTTAAAAAACTACACTACTATTACTGCAAATATATGGATGTATTTGACCTCATATATAAGCAGTTACGAAACTTACATTTCTTATAATGCAGAGGAGGGAACTTTAGTTCAAGGGTGGGGGGTAAGAAGATCTCTCGGTGCTACTTTTCAATATTGGGGCGGTACAGGGAATACTGGTATAAAACTATATAAAAATGGAGTACTTGCAGGGTCATCTGTAAGTACTTGGGCTACTGTTAGTAATATCAATACGACTGGCTCGTGGGAAATGATAACATTAGTTGCCACAGGAGTTTCTTCTTGGAATACACATAATAGATTTACTATAGCTAACAGAAGTGATAGCATAAATACAGCTACTAATATGCAAGCTGGGTCTTTTATTTTGTATAACAGAGAGCTAACTATACAAGAAATCCTCCAAAACTATAACGCACAAAAATCACGCTTTAATCTATAAATTATGCATAACTACGAACACAGAGAATTCATGATCTTCAACGTATCAGAACTACCAAACGTTGACTTTACTCAAGTACTAGAGACTTCTATAGATACCGTAAGAAAGTCTGTAGATCAAACCAAGACATTTGTAAAGTGGGACTCAGAAACAATCCCATCATCAGTAGATGGGTTAACTACAAAACAAGGGCCCTACACATACGATGAAATATTGATAATATTAGCCACAGAAGAGTGGACTAGTCCTATTGTATTACCATAGATCTCTATATTTATATAGGACTGTCGGATAGTGAAAACAGTAAATACATATGCCACAAGAATTTCGGATAAAAAACGGGGTCATAGTAGACCAAGGAGGGGCTAATATAACAGGCTCTTCAGCTATTTCAGGATCTTTAGCAATCAATGCTTCAGGATCTAATGTATTTACTGTTGACGGCACTTCAGGCCGTCTCTTCTCAGTCGATGATTCTCTATCAGGATCTCTATTTTCCGTCAATACAGCCGCTGGATTACCCGTAATAGAAGCCTTCTCAGATAATACTGTCAGAATTGGCCAGTATGGTAAACAAGCACTATATGTATCTCAATCTTTAGTAGGTATAGGCAAGGAAGGGCCCTTAAGCGCCACCTTAGATGTATCCGGATCAGTAGCTATAACTGGTAGTTTAAACGCACCAAGCATAACTGGTAGCCTATTTGGAACCGCAAGTTGGGCTCTAAATGCTATAACATCATCATATGCAGTATCTTCTAGCTTTGCAACAACCTCTCTAACAGCTTCTTATGCTGTTAATATGATTATATCTGGAGGATTAACAGATGTAGATTATATACAATTTGATACTACGGCATCTGTAGTGGATGCTGTGGGAAGATTAAAGTATGATTCTGGAGAAGGTACTCTACAACTTGGATTAGCTGGAGGAAATGTTATTGCAAATATAGGTGAAGATCTATACCAATACGCTTACAACAGTACAGGAAATCCTTTAACAAAAGGACAAGTAGTATATATTTCAGGATCACAAGGCAACAGAGTAGCTGTTAAATTAGCTTCAGCAGTTGCTGAACAAGGATCAGCTAATACTTTAGGATTTGTAGCAGAACCAATATCAGCTGGAGCTGAAGGATGGATACAAACAGAAGGATCTTTAAGAAAAATAAATACATCTGGATTAATAGCTGGTAGAGCTATATATCTAAGCGGTTCTGCAGGACAATATACTCAAACTAGACCAATTGCTCCTAATCACACTGTTATCTTAGGTTTTGTTGAGAGAGTAAATGCTACTTTAGGATCAATATACATAAAAATCGATAACGGTTACGAATTAGGCGAGCTCCACGATTTAATAGACACGACAACTACATCATCATACGGTGATCTGCTCGTTAAAAGCGGAAGTGTTTGGACTAATTCTAAACAACTTACCGGATCTTATCAATTAGTAGGATCTATTAATATAACAGGGTCTTTAAAACTATCAACTCCTACTTATAATACATCTAGCATAAATGTACTTACGTACAACACAGCTAGTAGTACAGTAGAGTATAGTACTATCAATGATCTTACTTTCACAAAAAATATAGTCAACGTAGGACTTTCTGGAAGTAGAGGAGTTAGGTATAACGCTATTAAGACTGCCATATCTAGCATCACAGATGCTTCTGAGAACAATACTTACACAGTAAGTGTAGCTCCTGGAATATACATAGAAGATACTATTACTGTTCCTTCTTGGGTAGCAATTAAAGGAGACAGTTCTATATCAACTGTAGTTTCTGCCTCTAACCCTAGTTCAAGTATCTTTGTAATGAGTGACCAATCTATGGTCATAGACATGCAGATTCAAGGAACTACTTTTACAGGATCTTCTGCGGTAGTGTACTCTTCTGCTACAACCCCTCAAAGAAATGCAATTGCTTACGTAGAGAACGTTCGCTTTGGAACTAACTATACAAACGCTAAAGTAATTGGTAGCGGAAGTAGTGGAAACTGTATATTACAATGTTCTAACGTTAAATACGGAGGATACACAGACGCAGGCTTATTAAAATCATTTGATGTAGGATTCCATGTAACTTCTGGTTCAAGCGGAGGTATTGGTAGGATGCAATTGAGAAACGTCACTTCTACAAATGGTGGTGTAGCAGGAAGTGACAACAACCAAATATTTGCTTTAGCAGACGCTCCTGGTTGTACATTCATTGTTAATGGATGTTTGCTAACAAGATCGACAGGAACTGCTAGAGGTACTGGATTTAAAGTATATAACGGGGGACAGCTTCGTTTAACAGGTGTTAACTTCCAAAGGTGGATAAATGGTATATGGGCTCCACAAACCGGATCAGCACCAAGTATAGATGCAATTGCACTTAACTTTGAAAACTGTACAACAGACGTATTAATAGAACATACAGGATCTACAGGTAAAGTACAAGGTACAGATAACTTCTTAAAAACCATTATCCCCACAGATGCGCCTTTATATGAAGTAGGACAAGATCCAAGAAGATTGTTTGTAGCTAAAAAAGGAGGAGATTTCACCTCAATCAGTGCATCTGTAGCTTGGATTAGTGGGTCAAACGAGAATAATCGCTATGTAATTGAAGTTGGTCCTGGCCAATACACAGAAAATACAATTGACTTAACTGGTAGACCATATGTAAGTATTGTTGGTAGTAACATTCAAACTACACAGATATTCCCAAGCAGTTCTACCCAGCACATCATTAAGATGGGCATCAATAATGAAGTATCATTTTTGAGCTTAGCAAATGCAGGATCAGGATACTCAGCAATATATGTTGATGATATTGGTGATTTTGCTCAGGTACATAAAATATCAATTTACGATTGTGATAGAGGTATAACTGTTTTAGCAAACACTACTGACACTCAATTCTATGGAGAATATGTTGATATAAACGGTACTTTTACTTATGGAACTTATATTTCCTCTAGTAATGGGGGTTCTGTATCTACTACTGTAGAAAACTACTACCTATTCCCTTCAGCAAGTGCTACTATAGGTAACTTTGTAACAGGTCCTAGCTCTAGCCTAAGTTTATATACATCTAAGTTCCTTGGAGACGGTACAACTGATTCAACAGCAGTTAAATTAGAAAATGGAGCTCAATTAGAAGGAGCTGCTATTGATATTCAAGATTGGGATTATGGATATGTAGTACCTAATGTAGGAATAGGTCCTAACTTTAGAGTAGTGGGATCAATGATACACGACTCTACTACTTATGATTTTAATATATTAAATGCAACTACAAGAGGTAGATACCAAGGAGTATCAGATCATTCTAAAATTAATAATGCAAGTGAAGATTTCTATTGGAACTTCTTAGATGATGCTGACGGTGAAAATGATATCACAAGAAAATTATCTGTAACATTTGCAGATGGTACTCATACAGACGCTACAACCCTTATCTTTAAGGGTAGTTCAATGGGTGTAATGGAAGGGGGTCAAATTACTATTTCTGGTAGTTTAACAATTAACACTGCAGCTGGATTTGGCTACTTAGAAAATTCAATAAACCCTGATGTATACCAAAGAGTAGATTGGGTTAATAGCACATTAACTCTATCTCCAAATACAAATAATTACATCTATCTTGATGAGAGTGGTATATTATCAGCAGCAGGTTCTGCTCCTAATAGTACACAAAACATTATATTAGGAAGAGTAGTAACAAATGCTACTGGGGTAGAATTTATTGATCAGAGTCCATATGATGGGGCTCACATGTCTAATAAACTATCTAAGTTTAATAGAGACGCCCTAGGACCTGTATTTGCTGATGGATCTATAGTATCTGAAAATGTTACTCCTTTTAAATTAGACGTAACACAAGGTAGCTACTTCTTCTCAGAAAATAACTTCACTCCAGCTGGTACAGGATCTATAAACTTTACACAATACTATAGAAGCGGATCAGGGTGGAATAGATCTCAAACCACAACTGTAACTTCTAATACCTTTGATTCTGGAAGTGACGTTTTAGTTCCTCTATCCTCATCAGCTTACACTAAACATACTTTATATCTTGTAGGGGATGGTGTTGATGAAGAATACTTCTTAGTTGTAGGACAAACACAGTACAATTCATTAGTAGAAGCTGAAGGTGCAGCATTGCCTACTCCTCCAACATATTTTAGTGATGGTGTCGTATCTCTAGCCTCTATCTATGTAAGATCAGGTTCAGCTAATATAATAGAGATACAAGATATTAGACCTATTATTGGTTTTAGAGCTGCTGGAGTTAACGCCTCTGCCACTCACGGAAACCTATTAGGGTTAGGTGCTGACGACCACACTCAGTATCTTCTAGTAAATGGTACTAGACAAATGTCTGGTAACTTAGGACTAGGAGGAAATAACATATACAATGTAGCACAGGTTAGCGCCTCTTCTATTATATCCCCGTCTATTACAGGATCTTTACAAGGTACTGCAAGTTGGGCTTTAAATGCGTTTACTGCATCTTCAGCAGATAACTTTACTGTAAGGGGAACCCTAACAGCTCAAACTTTAATAGTTCAAACTATTACTGCTTCTGTAGAATTCGTAACTGGATCTACTCATTTTGGTACGGTAGTACAAAACACTCACGAATTTACTGGTTCAGTATCAATATCTGGATCTTTAGTAATAAACGGAACTTCATATACAGCAGCTACATCTGGCACATCTGGAACAAGCGGTACTTCCGGTTCTACAGGAACATCGGGAACTTCCGGCTCTTCTGGGTCATCAGGAACCAGAGGCTCTTCTGGATCAAGTGGGTCAACTGGTAGTAGTGGTTCTACAGGAACTAGTGGAACATCAGGCTCTACAGGTACTTCTGGTTCATCTGGCTCAACAGGTTCTTCAGGTAGCACAGGTACCTCAGGATCTAGTGGTTCAACAGGTACATCTGGAAGTAGTGGATCCTCTGGTCAAAATGGTTCCTCAGGTAGCAGCGGTTCAACTGGTACATCTGGATCAACAGGTACATCGGGCTCTACAGGAACTAGTGGTAGTTCCGGAACATCAGGTAGCTCTGGCTCTACTGGAACTTCAGGATCTACTGGATCATCTGGCTCTTCAGGGTCTAGCGGTGCAAACGGTTCCTCAGGTACTTCAGGCAGCACTGGAACCTCTGGAAGTACTGGATCATCAGGTACAAGCGGTACCTCAGGCTCTAGCGGCTCTACAGGCACGTCAGGAAGCTCTGGCACAGCTGGAAGCAGTGGTTCTTCTGGAAGCTCCGGTACCTCAGGCTCTAGCGGCTCTACAGGTACGTCTGGATCTTCAGGTAGTACAGGTACTTCTGGTTCTAGCGGTTCAACAGGCACATCTGGTTCCTCTGGAACTGGTGGCACTAGTGGATCATCTGGTACAGGCTTTAATACAATAAGTAACCCAGCTATAGGAAGAGTGTTAGTAGCAGATGCTTCTAATAATGCAGCCACAGCTTCAGCTATCCTAGTTGTAAATAATGGTGCAGTAAGTGTGTCAGGTAGTACAATTATAACAGGTTCCTTAAGTGTATCTGGTGCTAGTGGAACTACACTATTTTCTTCAAATGTAGATACATTATTATTAACAGGGTCTGCTATAATAACAGGATCTGTTGTTGTAACAGGCAGCATAAACGTATTAGGATCTATTACAGGATCTTTATCAGGGACTGCTAGTTGGGCTATAAACGCTCTTACAGCATCTTCTGCAGATAACTTTACAGTAAGAGGAACCTTAACAGCCCAGACTATAGTAGTTCAGACTATAAGCTCATCAGTTTTATACTCTAGTGGGTCTAATGTATTCGGAGATTCTTTATTAGATAATCATGAGTTTACAGGTAGTGTAAAGATTACTGGCTCTATAGCTGTAAAAGACTTAGCTTTAAATTCAGGATTAACTCGATTCGTAGTAGTTGACTCAGCTACTGGACAGTTCTTTTATAATACAGCAGGTGCAGCAGGTTCTTCTGGTACGTCTGGTTCCTCAGGCAGCTCAGGACAAAATGGTAGTTCAGGATCTTCAGGATCAAGCGGATCATCTGGACAAAACGGTAGCTCAGGAACCTCAGGTTCTACAGGTACTAGTGGGTCAAGTGGATCATCTGGTAGCTCAGGACAGAATGGATCTTCAGGTACTTCAGGCAGTACAGGAACTAGTGGTAGTGCAGGATCATCTGGATCCAGTGGTCAAAATGGTAGTTCAGGCACATCTGGAAGTACAGGTACTAGCGGTAGCTCTGGATCTAGTGGTCAAAACGGTTCTTCTGGTACATCCGGTTCTACGGGTACTTCTGGTTCTAGTGGATCATCGGGACAAAACGGTTCTTCTGGAACATCTGGTTCTACTGGTACAAGTGGCTCATCCGGAAGCAGTGGATCTAGTGGTCAAAATGGTAGTTCTGGTACATCTGGCTTTACTGGAACTTCAGGATCTACTGGTTCTAGTGGTTCTTCAGGCTCTTCAGGACAGAATGGTTCCTCAGGCACATCAGGCTCCTCAGGATCAACTGGTACATCAGGAT
>Ga0070744_10000030_pt1 | contig 35890 bp, 81 predicted proteins | sample ColrivemetaGS535_FD_74188 | JGI IMG/M metagenome (GOLD analysis project Ga0070744, IMG submission 74188) | Estuarine microbial communities from the Columbia River estuary, USA - metaG S.535 | ecosystem: Environmental > Aquatic > Marine > Intertidal zone > Estuary | place: USA: Columbia River...
GCAGAACAATATAAAAAAGATTGGGATTTTTCAAACTATAAAATAATGACGTTCGATTCTGATAAAAAATGTTGGACCGAAGAACTAGACCCGACAATGGATGAGTTTGATAAGACATTAAAAATGTTGCACGAATCTACTCACGATGTAAAAATAAGAGAATCCATATTATTAATACAAAGATATAAAACAGAATACTTAGATAATAAAAAACAAAGATGAATAAAGAACAACAAGAATTAGTGGGTGAGGCCTATAAAAATTATCTAAAAAAGTATGAACCTAGCAAAACACCAGGTATTGTTAATTATTCAGACCCATTACAATATAGACCGTTTACTCAAGAAGAATTCATCAACAAAATCAAAACAGATGATGAGTTTTCTGAGAGGTGGGGACTAAAGATTGAAGAACGAGAGTTGAGTTTGGAGGAGAGATGTGAATTAGGTTATAAATATGTTGATTCGTTTGAATGGGATATGCTAATGGGTGGGGGTAGAGAAGGAGATGAAGGGAATTGCAATGATTATAAAATTCCAACCAAACTAATCACAATAACATACAACGATAAAACAATTGAAAGTTATGAATAAGAAAAAGAAAAAATATACAACACCACTCGGCTATCAATTAGAGGTAATAAAAAAAGAATTACCTGACGAGTATGAGAAGTTAATGGAATTGTTAAGGACAACAAAACAATAGAAAGTTATGAATAAAGAACAACAAGAATTATTGGATGAGGCTTATGAGAAATATCTTGAATACACTATAAATGGAATTGAAACAGGGTTAGATAAAATTAAGGGGTATTTAGATGGATGTTTAGTTGAGTATGATGGATATTATGAACATTTCACAAATCCATCTTTTACATATGGGTATAGAACATATAACCAAGAAGAATTCATCAACAAATGTAAAACCGATACAGAATTCTCTGAAAGGTGGGGATTAAAGATTGAAGAACGAGAGTTGAGTTTGGAAGAGAGACATTATATTTTAACTAAAACTAAATTGTTAATTCCTATTTCAGATGATGTAAAAGATAATTGGATTGAAACATTAAATGAAAAAAACATCCCAACCAAACTAATCACACTAACATACAACGATAAAACAATTGAGAGTTATGAATAAAGAACAACAAGAAATATTGGAAAGATTATTCAAATGTGAAACCGAAGAAGATTTCAAACAAATGGATAATGAAATAACTAAAATAAAAGAAACTGGTGATAACGAAACAGCACAGTATCTTTGGAAACAATTGTTTATGATTGAAGAAGGTGTCATCAGGTCCAAATATTAAAATAAAGTTGCATAAGTAAAATATTATTACTATATTTGTATTATAAAATAATTTAAAAATAAAAACATGAAAAATTTAATTTTAACAGTAATCTTAATGATTACATCAGTAGCGGCAAATGCCCAAGGAATAATAACTGTGAAAAATAAAAAATCTAATGTACCCGTTATGCAATGGTATGTTATAGGTACAAAAGATTTTGATAATTATTCTTTTTATTATGCAAAACATAATGAAGCTAGAGAAGAATTGAAAAGAATACTCGGTGATGATGACCAAAGTATTGAATTTCCTAAAGATGTTGATTCGGATAGTGACCCATATTGGATAATTTATTATGAGAATGAATTTACATCATATTTTTATTTATCTAAAGATGGTGATTCAGAATTCTCAACTATCACAGTTGTAACAAAATAATTTATAATACGTGTTGTTCCCTTGAGAAAGGAAAACTGAACAGATGCTATGTATGAATAGTATGTCCCTTTGGGATAGATTCAACAGTACAGACAATACAGAGGTTCTCAACCTCAAATAGTCAGGTGGTGGAATGGTAGACACACACCTTAATGGTTAAAGCAGAGTGTGAAGTATAAACACACCATATTGTATACTATATGAAGTACAGGTTCGAATCCTGTCCTGACTACAAATAAAATAAATAATATGGAATTAGATGATTATGGGAAAAAAGTTTGGAAACATAAAACGAATAAAAGATTGTTTCTTGAACAGAGTTTCCATTGGAAAGACAGATTAACATTAATTGATGAAACTGAAGGTAGACAAATTATTGACACTTATAAAGCATCTACTTATGATTATGGTGCTTGGATGTCTATGACAAAGGAAGAGTTTGATTCAATTAAATCAAATTATAAAGAAATATACAAATAAATATGGCAACAGTTTATAAAGTTGAAGTGGAAGTTGTTTCTGATTGGGTAAATTATACAGAAGAACAAATGTCTGAGATGGTAAAAGACGCAATTGAAGAAATTAGAATATCAATGATTAAAGTTGGTGATATTAAAGTAAACAGAACCGCATGAATAAAGAATTATCAATAGAAGAACGGTGGGAATGGTTAAAAAAAACATGTTGGGGTAAATCCATTATTCCATGGGATAGAATGGCATTACCTTCACATGAGTGGATGGATACAGTACAAACGTTAGACAGAATTGATGATAAAACTTTTGAAACTACAAGGGGTGATATTCTTATAGTACCGAGGTATTGGGATGAGTTGACAGAAGAAATGAGTGTGTGGTTAAAAAAATTTGGTGAATACAAAATAAAACAAAGATGATTGATAGTGTAGATAAACAAGCGTTTTACTATAGTATGCTTGATGGTGGTTGTGCCCATCAAATATTACAGGGACTCAGAGAAGTAGTGAATGATGTTTTTATAAGGGAACCACTTTATAAAAATGAGTTGGTTAATGGTAAGACTATTAAACAAATTTATGATGAAACTTGGAGACTTGATGTTAATAAAATGAGAAGTAAGTATGGTCAGTTAATAGACCATAAATATAATAACATTGGGGAAATTACCGTCTCCAAGAATACTTGTGAGCAAGTTGCGATTGATATGAGCCCTATGATGATTGATGTCGGGTCTGAACTTATATCTAAAATCATTGGGTTATGGGATGATAAATTAGAAATAGGTGGGCAATTAAATTTTAGTTTTTAAATCAAAACAAAGATGAATAAAGAAGATATCTACGACCAAATAGGAGTTATAATATGGGTGCTTATAGTGTTAGGCATACCTATAGTATTATCATTAATATTTTATCATTAATATTTTAAACCAAAACAAATATGAGTAAAGAAGAAATGACTCAATATCTCAAGACTAAATATGGCTTGGTATTTACAGACATATATTGGGAAGTGACTGATGATGGTGAATTTATGATAATGTTTGATAATCTTAGAGGTGATTTACCAGAAGACATATGGGATATATGTTATTACAAAGGATTCAGGCTTGATTATTATGATAATGAAATAGAAGTTGTAAGATAACTAAATACAAAAAGATGAGTAAAGAATACAAGTTAATATATGAAGATAAGTTCACCCTTAGAAATAGAGGTGAGATTATCACCGTTAGATGGCGAGACAACAATTGTGGTGATATAAAGGTGGGGGACACAATCACAGAACTTGTAAGAATAAGAGATGGTGAAACAGACAATGCCCTATATGAAGTTACAGGGATAGAAAGATTTGAAAAAGCTTTTCATCAAGTAGGTGATAATATAGCTGTTTTAATTAAACCAAAACAAATACGTATGATTAAATTAAGAAAACCAACGTATTCAAAAGGACCAAGTGATTTGGTCGTAATAATACCCACAATTATTTTTCAAAAATTAGATTGGAGACTTATAATGGAAAATGAAGGGGGAATTAACAGTGCTACCATTACATATACTATCCACCTCAGATGGTTTAAAATGCAATTAGCAATATGTTTAAATTATAAAAAACAAAGATGAGTGATTACAATAAAGCATCAGAGAATAGAGACCGTACCACCCTATACCAACATTGGTTTGATAAACTAAAGTTTCAATCTCATAATACAGGAAAACCTTCCATAATCACAGATGAAGAATATGAGAAGTATGTTCAAATATTTGTTGACTATGATATGTCATTTAAGAGATTTCCAGCTGACCATCCTCAATTTCCAAATATGCCTATGGCAAGAACTATCAGAGATTACTTTGATTATGAAGCTAAAGTTCATGGATATGAAACTTATTCAGAATTTGTTAGATGGAAATATGATGAAGGCCCCTGGAAACCTTCAGGTGTATTGTTATATGTTGATTATAAATATGAAGACAAATATGAGTAATATTAACATGGACCCAGAACGTTTATGGAGAGAAATAGAAGAAAGTGGAACACCATCTAAGAAACAAAAAGTTAAAAAAGATGAGAAACCAATTTGGGAAAACCCACTTCAAGAAAAGTATGCCGAGTTACTTAAAAGATTGGAGACAGAATACCCTTACCCAAGAAGTAAAATGATTCACTACAATATTGGCTATAATAGATTAATAGACGATTTACGTTCATTTGAAAATGTTTTTATAGTAATGAATTGGAATAAAAAACCGAAACAAATATGAGTGAAGAATTTATAAAACATTTTATTATCACCGAAGACCACGCATATGTATTAGTCAATTGGGAGGAGATTGAATCATGGAATAATTTACCATTCTATAAAAAATGGTTTATTAAAAAACCAATAAAGGAATTAAAAAGATTAAATCAAAAATAATAAAACTATTATATCAACCTAATATGAAAAGAAAGTTTACCACAGTAGAAGTTACACTACCTAATGGACAACCAAGAAAAGTAATCATATCACCAGACTATGATTCATCATATGATATGAACTATACACCCAAAAGAATGGACGGCACAGGTTATGGTATTACATGCGAATCATTAGAGAATGCTATTAACTTTATGTTTCAATGGGATTGTCAACATAATATCATAACTAATGATAAAGTGTCAGATAACCCAAGAATAACACCACTACCATATAAATGTACTAAATGTGATAAACATTTTATATCAATGTAATATGAAAAAGAAAAATACAATAATATCAGATTGGTTAAATATACACAATAACCCAGAAATTGATGAACAAGTTAAAAAACAACTGGAAGAAAAAACAAAGTGGGAAGACTTACAATTCCCAAAAGTTAAAAATATACAACCAGTATTAGTCAGTGATAGCATTCAAGGAATACCAACAGAAGATATGCCAAGAAGAATGGATGAAATGTATCAATCAGTATTTAATCACGCACTAGAAATAATGAACAAAGAACTAAACGAAATACGCAATGTCCAAGGCAAAGAAGATAGAGTTAAACACCTAGAAGAACTATTAAAAAAATGGTCATAAAAATAAATTTGGATAACTAAAATATTATTACTATCTTTGTATAAAAAGAAATAACATGTCAAAAAGAAATATAGAAAGAGAAAAAGAAATTATTAATCTAATTGATAACAATTGGACTCTAACAACCATTGCAACCAAATTCAATATAACAAAACAAAGAGTCTACCAAATAGCTAAAAAGAATAATATATCAATCTGGAACAAAATTAGAACCAACAAAAAAACAATGCACCAAAATATCCTAAACGATATTAATAATGATATACAATATAAAGATATTATTAAAAAATATAATCTGCCGCAATCAAAACTATCAGATTTATTTAAATCAATTCAAAATGAATCATTGAACACATTCATTATGAATAAAAGAAATAATGAAATAATATCACAATTCATTAACGGAAACACAGCAAAAATAATTACCAATAAAACTGAACCAATTCTTATATCACCAACACATCTTACTTCAGTGGATTCAATATATAGAATCAATACAAAAAATAATATAAGAAGATACCCACAAATTATTAATAGACATAAAGGTGGACTATTCGAATCTAAAGAAGTAATTAAACTAATCAAAAATAAAAAAGATAAAAAGAATTGGACATTCAAACAAATTGCAGAAGAACTAAATAAACTAGGTTATAAAACAATCACTGGAAAAGAATATACCCAACCAAATACATACCAAAAATATATAGCAATAAAACAAAATAAAAAAATTGCACATATAAAAAATTATTAGTATATTTGTAATATAAATTTAAAAAATAAAAATATGAAAGGAATTAGTAATGGTTTAGTTTTTGACACAGAAACATCTACGTTAATCGTGTCATTGAAAAATTGTGAGTATGGTGATAGCGATATCTACCGTACAGAAAAAGGTAATTATTTTATCCATAATATTGATGATATACATGGATATTATATAGAATACCTAAAAGCTGAAAATTTAGAAGAAACAATATCAGAATGGAGAGACCTAGGTGACCTAACTATAATGTTTGAAGAATTTGAATTGGGGTAATTAACATACCCACATATACACATTTGTGTATACGGAAAATAATAAACAATACCATATATCCCCATAGGAAAATAACTCTATGGGGATTTATTTATATGCACTTTTTAAGCCCATACAGACACTATATTATGTGTACCCTATTCCCAGAAGAATGATGTACTATTTGTACCGTATATCGCACGTTACACCTTTTTAGGGACATTTAGTTGTTTTGTGGGAATTGGTGGTAATTTGTGGGATTATGATGTGATACTCGGTACATAAATGTTATGGAATAATTAAATAACTATTATTTATAAGGATTTAGTACTTTAAAGTCTGACTGCTAAAGAGATTTTATATAATTTTTCCACAAAATTTTAAGAAATTTAAATATAGAACGGCATTTCCCCCACAAATTACCACCGATTAAATGGTACCTAAATGTTCCACGTGAAACATAAGTTAGGTTAGTCTAACAATTAGTGTTAGGTATATGTACACAATTGTGTATATCGATTTATTTGGGGTTTAAGATTTCCACCAGTAGTCATTAATTAGTGAAATATCGAGGGTCCAATTATATTTACTTCTTTGTTTCCATATTTGAAATGTTTGCATTAAATATTGTTCAGCATTTTCTTTTGAGATATTATTAACTTTGGTTAGTTGATTAATTACGATATTAGTTTCACCATTAATTTGTGCTAGACCTGGGTGTTTACATTTATGGCAGTATGGGCATAGTGCTATTAGACCTGTTAAGGTCTGAATTTTATTTACGTCATCATAGTGCCAAATTTCGTGGCATTCCACATTATGTTTATATCCTTGGTTCTTTCCAGAGTCTTTACATATTTCACATAGGTGATTTGCTCTATCATAGCATATATTTCTAATGGTATCCCATTCAGTTTTGGTTACGTTGCTGCGAACATTGGTATACCAGCAAGTTTGTGGCACCAGTTCTATTGTAAGTTTATAATCCTGTTTCATATTATTCAATATTGTACTATACGATATGTACACAAACGTGTATACGGCCTCGTGTGAGGGGTGTATGTGTATGGTGTATTATATTATTATCGTTAATAGCATCAAATGGCCCGCTGGTTAAGGGCGAGCCGTTTGATTATCTAAATTGTATTGCCTGGTTATAATCTCCAGGACTTGGTGACTACAAAGATACGATATTAATTGTTTAGGTGCAACAGGAATATAATATTTGTATCCTGTATAGTATTACCCTGTGTTAATCTTATTAATTGTTGATGTGTTAATCTTATTGATTGCTGCTGCACGATTATTATAGATTGGTGTTGTATCATTATTATAGATTCGTGTATTATATTATAGTGGAAAATATTTGTCAAAAAGTTTGGTATTGTGGAAAATTTTTATTATCTTTGTAGGTTGGGGTGGTTTATAGTAGAAATAATTTATATAGGTAGGTTGGAGTCTACGCTCCAGATACCTTTTGAGTATCAGCCCGTATCCCTATCGGGTACATAACAAAGGTAGGGATAATAAATGAGATAACCTAATTATTTTGTAAAATAATTTTAAATTTTTTTTGTATAAAAATTAGGATATATGGAATAGTATTATTATATTTGTAATGTCTAATTAAAACAATATAAGTTATGGGAACGTTAAATGATGTAAGAGTATTGGTTGATGAGTTGATGTCAAAAGAATTTACGTTTACTACATATAGTGGTACACATAGTGTGAGTGCTAAAGGTTTGGGTTATCGATTTGAGTTTAACAATAGGAAACGTGCATTTGGTACTTGTCATTATATTCAAAAGAAGATTAGTTTATCATTACCTTTATGTAGTGAGAATTTGGATAAGATAGATAGTAGAATACAGAATACTATATTACATGAAATGGCACATGCATTTTCTGTTGAGGTTTATGGAATTAAAAATGGTAGGGGTCATGGTCATAATTGGAAATCTATTGCAAAGCAGATTGGTTGTGATGGTAATAGATGTTATGATGGTGAAACTGTTAATTTACCTAAAGCGAAATATAGTCTTACATGTGATAATTGTGGGCATGAAAGTCCGAAGCATAGAAAGGTATCAAGAACGTATGCGTGTGCTAAATGTTGCAAGGCACATAATGGGGGTAAGTTTAGTGATAAATTTCTTTTAAAATTTGTTGAAAATTAATTAGGATATATCATTTTATATTCTTATATTTGTATTGTCTAATTATTAAAACATATATTATGAAAGATTTATTTGAAACACCCGAATTGATTCCTAGTGAAGTTCAAGACGTATTGGTAACATTTGATGAGGATGCTGATGATTACCATGAGTTAGGTAGATTGTTAGATGAGTTAGAGCCTTTGGGTTATACCTTTGATTACTATTTGAATGCCGAGCCTTATGGGTTAAGACCAATTGGTATGGAATTAACTGAGTTGGAAGGTTGGGAAAATATTAATGATTAAATATAAAACTATATTATTATGTTACAGATAGAATTTTTCAATAGGTTAAATCCTGAGACAAAAGAGAATCACATTGATGACACATTTATTGTGGTTGGCCCGATAGATAGTTTCCAATGGACATATGGTCATTTGCGATTGGTAGTAGATGGTGGTGAGGTTGATTTGATAAGATTTAACAATAGTGCTGTATACTATAAAGGTATCTTATTTGGTGATTTCAGAATTGTATCTTATGACGCAACAAATAAAAATGTTGAAGAATTAGGATAAGTGAATTCTTTTACTTACATTTGTATTGTCTAATTATTAAAACATATATTATGAAAAAGCAATTTAATGAATTGGTTGAAACAATGAAGCGTTGGGATTTATTCCAAAAGGATGATGAAGTTGATATAGCATTGAATGATTTGGGTGCTAAAATTGATGAGGTCGAGAAACGCATTGAATGTGCGGTTCGTAGTGCGAAAGAGATTAATACGTCAATTTCTAAATACACTGAGGACGTTGATAAGTCACTACCAATTAACATGAGTGTTAATGACCATGATTTAATTCAGAATTGTTCTGACGATGTTAGAATTGCATTGGGGTTGAATGATGATATGGCCATAGTTGATAATTGGTATAATTTGTTCCCAAAAGAAGAACTTAAACCAATTGTAGTTGGAAATATAGAATATGATTTTCCCGAAGAAGTTTATACAATTGGTAATGCTGATAATACAGAAATCATTGGTGATGTTTATGAAAGTGAATTTCATGAGTTGCTTGATTTGGGGGTTATTATTACTGAAAATGACAATGGTTTTCCATTTGGTAAGACAAATTATATAGTATTGGATAATAAGTTTATTTCAATTGTGAAAAAGAAACAAATTGATTTGAGCAAGGTTCCAATTATTAGAGAGGAATTCATGTCATTTGAAAGTTCATGGGGGCATATTAGTTGCGACAAGGACGGAAATGTAATTGAGGTAATTGGTTATGGTGAAGGTGAAGTTATTGACGATGAGAATTACTTATTCGATATTGTTAAATTTGATTTGGTAGAGTATGGTAAGTTTTGTGAATCAATAAATATTACCATGGGTGGATGTGATGATATTTTGGTAGTAGGTTTTTGGAAAAAAGATGGTACCTATGAAGAGGCTGATATGGATTGGCGAAAAAATACGTTTGCTGATGCACCAACAGTATTATGTCAAACACAACATACACATGATTTGGTAAGGGATATTATTGGTAAGTTGAAAGTGATTGAGGTTGACGGTGAAACCATGGAATACATTTTACGACAAGTTGGTATGGAGGAGCAAATGTTAAAGCAATTGTTTGCTCAAAGTACAAATGATGAGATTGATTATTTGCATGATGTAAGAAATGGAAAGGGTTAAATAGTATAGTATATAATTAATTTTAAAAAAAGTGAGATTTTATTTGGAAGTCTCACTTTTTTGTTTTATATTTGTATTGTCTAATTAATTAAAACATATTATTATGAGTTACAAGAAAAGTTTATTATCGTTTAACAATGCTAAAACGATTAAAGGTGAAAAGAAAGGTTACAAGACTTTCATTTTGTACATGTCACCATTTACACAAAATTCTAAGGGGGTAAACATTTGTCCCATGGCGAGTAAAGGTTGTGCTAGTGCATGTTTATTCGAAAGTGGTTTTGGTGGAATTTACCAAAGTGTTAAGAATGGTAGAACTGAAAAAACAGAATTTTATCTTTCAGATAGAATTGCATTTTTAGATAAGTTGGTAGTTGAAATTGGCAAATTAGAAAAGAAAGTTGCTGATACTGATTTTATCCTGGCAATACGTTTGAATGGTACAAGTGATATTTCATTTGAGAAGCAAAAAACGTCCAATGGTAAAACAATCTTTGATACGTTTCCTAATGTTCAATTCTATGACTACACAAAGAATTACACTAGATTTGCAAAGGAGTTACCAAAGAATTATCATTTAACATTTTCACGTTCCGAGGAAAATCATGAAATATCTTTAAGCTTATTACAAGCGGGTCACAATGTAGCAATGGTATTTACAAAGTTACCTGAAACGTATAACGGTTATAAGGTTATCAATGGTGATGATAACGACTTGCGTTTCTTAGATGATAAGAATGTAATTGTTGGATTGAAATTCAAAAACATTACGGGCAAAGGTGGTGCTGAAAAAAACAAAGAAGCTTTAACTAGTGGTTTCGTATTAGAAGCTATTGTTTAATTAGACAATAAAAGTGACATTATAATTTGGTAGTGTCACTTTTATTTATTATATTTGTATTGTCTAATAATTAAAACAATATTATCATGGAAACAGCAATTTTAAACACTAGAAACAAACGATTATCATTTACCTTTTTAGGTAAAGAATATGTTATCGATGTTACGGGTATGGAAAGTGACCATTGGGATACATTCAAAGATGAGGAAACAAATATAGAATACGATATTAATATTTGGTTTGACGAATTTTACAATGGGGTTAATTCATTTCAGTTATGCATATATGAATTGGTATCTGATGATGAGGGTAACTTGACCATTGGTGATTCACTTGAAAGTTTTGGTGTAGTTTCTATCAATGAGCAAGGGTTTCAAATTGTTGGCGATGAATTGGAGTCTGTTATGTTTGGCCTCAATTTAAATAGAATGAAGTTGGCCATCGATAATGAGAGTGTAAATATCTACATTGACAATGGTGACGACAAGGAACCTACACACGTTTGCTATTGGCATTTGGATGAGGTGGAGGAAGATAGTAGTGTAGCTATTTCAATAGCGAATGCGATTAACTTATTCCATACAGATAAATCAAAATTAGTTGAAACTTTATTTGGAAAAGTGAAATAGTTTTTGTATCTTTATAATGTCTAATAATTAAAACATATCCTTATGAAAAAGTCTAATAAATTTATTATTGTTGATGAGTTTGATAATCATTGTTTCAATGCTCATGAGTTTGATTCTTATGAGGATGGTTGGGAGTTTTTATATTTAAAATTTCCTGTATTACATAATGAAGATGGAACACAGGATGACCAAGAAGAAGAATTAAATTCTTATTTTGTAATAGCAAAAGATAAATAACAATTAAAATATATTATCATGGAAAATTTAGTAATTGAAAAAGGTATCGCATTTCATTCAATGGAGTATTCAGATTCTATGGAAATTGATAAGTTAAAAATCAATTTAACACCAACAGATGTCGATAACATTAAGAACGCAATGGAACTTGTTAACAACAATAAATTCATTAATAGTATTAATATTGATTTAGACGGTAGTGTTGAATACCTTAACGATGATGATGAGGATATTGAAAGCTGGAAAATTGATGTTGAAAGATTAGTTGTGTATAATAATAGTGTATACTATTATGCACAAAACAAATGGCACAGTGGCGACCAAATTGAAAGTGACTGTATTACACTTGATGATTTAGGAATTGTTTTGGTATAAAATAATCTTATGGAAAATTCATTAAATACATTACACGATAAAATTAAAGTCAAATTAGAATCATTTGGTTATTTGGGTAACGATATATGTGATGCTAGATATTTTGTCGAATTTAAAATAGCTGAATATTGGGTTGATGCACCACCAAAATATCGTGATGAATTGGCAAAAGAATATGCTAAAAAATGTTCTGAATTAAAGAAAATAAAAAAAGAAATAACTTCGTTTGCAACAAGTCATAATTTCAAACTTATTTATAATACTAATTTAGATAAATACGTTGTAAAATAATCCATGATTTATTTGGGGTTGTGGATTATTATTCTTATCTTTATAAGGTCTAATTAAAACATATAAGTTATGAAAAGTTTCAAAGTAAGATTCAATTTAGCTAGGGGTAAGAATTTCATGAAATGGAAGGTTCAGTATCCTGATGGTAAAATTGAATACCATTTCCCATCTGAAGTTCAGTTATTGATGCATGAGTGCATCCTTAAGAATCAAAAGAAGACCGCTCAGAAGATATTTGATGGAGGGGAGAAGGTAGTTTGCGCATGGGTTCTTTGTAAAGAACTAACCATTGCATGGAGCAGTAATTTTGTACAAGCTGATATAACAGGGGAGCGAGTTAGTTACAATCCACGGGTCACACCACATTGGATGTTAAATGGTGAGAATGCAGATGGGTTACCTGTAGATACTTTGGTAACCGTAGATTATGGAATCTACAAAATATAAAACAATATTATTATGGAAAGGGTTACAGATTTAGAAGTGGCAAAGAAGTTAATTTCAATTAAGACATCAGCTGATAGTAGAAAACTTGAGTTTGACTTAAGTCTTAAGAAGGTCCGACAATTGTTATCAACAAAAAAATGTTATATCAGTGGTGCCAATTTAAACAGGGTTCAGTTTGATGACAATCAATTGACGTTTGACAGGTTGGACAATACTAAGGGATACACGGATGACAATGTTGTTGCATGTTCACTTAAAATGAACAGGTTGAAGGATTCATTGACCATTGAAGATATCACTATGTTATACATGGCCATTTTAAAAAAAAGTAAAAAATAATTAGGTTTAATGAAAAGCAATTTGTATCTTTGTAATGTCTAATTAATAAGCGAATACTTACACGAATAAAAAGACTAGGGTGGCACGCTTATGTTTTAGATTAGACACCGAGAGGCTAGCACATGAAATCTACAAAAGACCACCCATTGTGCTAGCCTTTTATTTAAATCAATTAATTATGAATGGGTTTAAAAATGTAGTACTTAATCGTGAGTGCAAAAATTTAGTAAGTACTGCGATTAATGTTGAGAAGGGGAATGTTGGAGGTTATTCTATTGAAATTGAAACTGATAATCCTATAGCGTATGACAGTTATTTATATCAAGGACGCACGGCGGAATCAGATAGAGACCAAGACTTCAAAATTCTAGAAGAAATGTTTAAAAAAGTCACCAATTAATTTGGTGGCTTCTTTTTTTTTATGTATATTTGTATTGTCTAATTATTTAAAACATTATTATCATGGCAAAACCAAAACAAATTGAAGTGGGAGAATGGTGGTACAAAGGTTGTTTCATTCAAGAACAAAATCACCCAATGTTATCAAAGTATATTGTGTTTCAAGATACCGAAGAACAAGAACGTGTTGGGACTAGTGGTAACTTTAAAGGGGCAAAGGAACTTTGTATTGAAAATGAAGTAATTGATTATAAACTAGGTATTGAGAGTTTTGGATTTAAAATATAAAACAATATTATTATGTTAGATAAAAAATCACCACAGAAGATTAAGAAAGAAAAACAAATCTTTCACCATGGAAAAAACCGTCAGATGATTTGGGGAGATATCAAACATCTTGAATTAGAAGATGATGATGTAATTCATTCATGTTGGGTTGATGATGATAACTATGAGTATCAAGGATATTGGCATGGTGAAATTACTAGAATGGTTGAAGAAACTGATGAGCAATTTGCAAAACGAATTGCTGGTAATGAACTTAATGCTAAATGGGCTAAAGAACGTAGATATGAAAGTTATCTAAAACTTAAAAAAGAATTTGGAGATAACGAATAATTTTTGTATATTTGTATTGTCTAATAATTAAAAACATAAAATATGGCGGGGCATTTACCAATAGCGACAGACGACCTAGTAATTAAGGTTATGAAAAGTTTCAAAAAGAAACATAATATTAAACAATTAAAACCATTTGAACGTATCCCACATGGATTAAGTACCATTCAAAGATTAAGTTCTGATTATGCAATGGATGATGAGCATGGGTTAATTGATGATGAGATTATTGCTATCAATTATCAAGATAGAACACTTGAAGTTCATTTAGATAAAGATGAAAAAATTAATCAAGTTTATTTGGTAATGTAAATTATTTTACTTATATTTGTATTGTCTAATAATTAAAACATTATATTATGTTAGAAACAAGAAAAGTTGAAACAAGAAAAGTTACAGTAACTGCAACACGTTACTATTCAAAACAAACAACTGTTGAAGTTGATGTTCCCGTAGAAATTCAAGATGATGAGTTAATTGATTTCTTAACTGAAAATGAAGCGTTGGATAATGAGATTGAGGAGGGTTTATTTGAAGATTCTTTGTCAGCAGATGATGATTCATACGAATTCCAAGACCCAACAAACGATTTCGGTGGACACCTATAATATAAAACAATATTATTATGAGCAATTTTAAACCGCAAGTAAGGTATATGACTAGTGAAAGTCAACATGACTACAACTATGACCGTTATAGAGTGCATTCACCTTATGTTACAAAACAATTTAATACTTATGCTGAATTGAAAAAAGCATTAAAGGATTATATCTTACATAACCATATTGGTAGTGATGAAGTTTGTGTATCAAGAAGTCGTAGAGGTGAATGGGGAGAATGGTTTGAGAAATGGGAGTTAGTTAATGGTAAACCAACAATTGTTAAACAAGGTTGGATGTAAATATAAAACAATATTATTATTATTATGGTAAAATATATTTCAATTGATGTCGTTAGGTCAAAACGTGAAGCGTTAATAAAAAAACGTAATGATTTATTACTGGAGCAAAGATATCAAGAAGCACATGCTTTGCTTCCTGAGTTACAGGAACTTAATATTATTTTTAATAAAATGTTGAAAGAAAATTAGGATATATCATTTTAATTAATTATATTTGTATTGTCTAATAATTAAAACATAAAAAAATGGGAACTCGTAGCTTAACTAGAGTGTTTAACACTTACAAGAATGAAAACAAAAATAAGCAAGTAAAAATCCAACTTGTGAATATGTATCGTCAGTATGACGGTTATCCGTCAGGACATGGTACAGAGTTAGCAGACTTTCTAAAAAGTGGGAAAGTAGTTAATGGTATTGGGTCAACGAATGAGACTGAAAGACTATTTAATGGTGCTGGATGTTTAGCAGCGCAGATGATTGCACATTTCAAATACGGTGCGGGTGGGTTTTACATTGAGCCAATTACTGCAAAGGATTGCGGACAAGAATATGAGTACGAAGTTATTGTTGACTTTGATACAAAAGAGGTAACTTTGAAGTGTTTTGAGAATGGTTACATTAATAGCAAAGGTAAATATAGTAAAGGAAAAAAGTTATTATTTGAGGGGAAACCTGCTGATTTTGAGCAATTTGTTGTAGAATTAGAGGAAAATGTGTAAAAAATAGTAAAAATAAACCACAATTTATTTGGAGTTGTGGTTTATTTGTTTTACCTTTGTATTGTCTAATTAAAAAAATAAGTTATGAATGTTATTAATTTTAAAGGGGTAGAATATCCAACACGTACATTTAAAGTAATCTCAGATGAATTTGATGATGAACAAATCTTTACGATTGCAACAGAAAGTTTAGATGAAGCTTTGGGTGACGATAAAGAGGTATTTGATACAGAAGAAAATGATATTGATTGCACTATATATTTTTATGTGGAAGATAAGGTTATTGACTTGGACGCAAAAGAAATTTGTGAAAACCATTTAGATGTTGAAATGGAATTTATTGAAGAAATATTCGAATAAATTAGGATATATGAAATAGTATTCTTATATTTGTATTGTCTAATAATTAAAACTTTATATTATGTCTAGATTGAAAGCAGATGAGTTAGCAAGAGAGATTAGCGATTTCGTTAATGGTGCAAGTTCGAATGAGGTTAAAGAATTGGTTGAGTTAATGGCTCAAGACCATCCAACATTGCAACAGTCAAAAATGAGATTGGCTTGTTTGTTCATTGAACAAATGGCTAGTAAACAATACACCGATGCGAGAAATCAGCAAAGCAAAAAGACTGCAATTGCAATGGTTAAAGGTTACAGATTGTCAGCCAAGCAAGAATATATCGACCAAGACGGTGGTATTTCTGATAGTCTATCAACGTTCATTGATGAGAAATCTTATCCGTCAGATAGTTTAGGTTCAATTTAAAAATAATTGTAAAAAGATTTGGATAATTGAAAAGTTATCCTTATCTTTGTATTGTCACTTTAAAACAATATAAGTTATGTCACAAACGATGAAATTATCAGCAGAAGAGATTGCACTAATCGAAGAGAGAAGAGCAGAGGAACAAGCAAAGCACAATGAATTGCTTAAGTCTTACGATTACTACAAGGGGAATAAAGTTCATGCTGAAGCAGAACGATATATAAACCGAGAAAAAGTTTCTGAGGAGAAAAAAGAATTGTATGAGTCACTATTTAACAAATTGATTCATGTATCAAATGATTTCAGATTCGATTGTAATAAAATTGTTGAAGTTATTAAAATTGAGTTATTCAATATTGATGAACATGGTTCTGAAATTAGATATTCAGATATTGACGGTGAACGTGAATGGTTAACACCAAATGAGATTGTTGAAATTGATACGTACAGTTATACTTTTAAGATTGTTTATACGGGAACAGTACCCGAAGGTCATGAATATTATATTCAACCAATTGAGCAATACGCAATGTCAAGATGGAACAATAGAATTATTGGATACAAAATGTTAGTTCGTGGTACAAACATAGATTCTTATTCCAAGAAAGGTCAAATGACTAATCCAAGAAATGTTCATACAAAGATTATTGAAATTGTTGCTAATGAATTTGCACAAATAGAATACAAAAGGTTAGAAGTTTTAAAAAACAAAAGAATTGAAGACCATTTCAAAATTAAGTTTAGTAAGTATGTTAACAACTATTCATTTGAGAATAATATATTTACAGTTACACTTGACAATGGTATTATCTTAGAATTTCAAGGTTACCAAAACCATTTAGTTGATGTTATATTTTCAACACCAAAAGTTAAGTTTCCTTACAATAAAATTGACATTAATAATTTGTTAGAAGGGTTAGATAGTGTAAAGGTTGGGGAGTAATCCTCATCCTTTGCATCCACATCCATTTTCATTATCTTTTTTGATTTCATTAATTAACTTATCATGACTACGTTGTTTTGATTCAATGTCGTATTTTTTCTTAAGTTTATCGAAATCTTTCATGTATTTCTTACGATTTTCACTATTCATAGCAATAAATATGCTAAAAAAGTATTAAATTGCTTGGAAATGTAAATAAAAAGACTTATATTTGTATTGTCTAATTAAAATAATAAAGCTATGAATTTAATACTTGAACAAATTGAATTGAAAGATAATACATTAAACGATAATACGTTTGATATATTCTACGATGTGAATACAAAATTTATTCACGCATTTGAGAATGATGTTCCTGATGATGAAGTAAGAACGTTTGTTTATCGTTTGGTTGACACCGAAGAAAACATTGCAAAGTATTATAGACAAGAAATCTTAGACTATTGTTTAGCTACCGTATTACCAACTGATAGTGTTGGATTGGGTGACATAATTGTTCATGGAAAATATCTTGAAAGAGTTATAATGAATTGGACTGTTGAAAAGAAAGATGAGATTAATACTATTCTTATTGATATGTTTGATAGAATAGGAATTCAAACACCCAGTAACTATGAGGACATTCTTCAATTTTGTTATGAGGATGTTTGTGAAACAGCAGACCCAATTGATTGGAACAATGCTGATGTTCTAATTGCATTCAGAAGATTTATTGAATGTGAATCTTATTTATAAAAATTAGGATATATCATTTTATATTTGTATATTTGTATTGTCTAATTATTAAAACATATATTATGAAAATCAAAAAGAAAGACAGATGGATGTTTAACACCATCTTAATACATGTGGCAAGAACTTGGGAACGAGTTAGAATTGCACAACCATACCAAGAAATGCCACAAGACAATATTGAGAGTGCTGATGAATCAATACCTACTATTGCATTAGAAATTTTCTTTAATAATATTATCCAAGGTTTCTTAAACGCAAGTGAAGAAGTTAAGCGTGATGGGTATTGGGAAAAGAATACTAAAGAAGGTATGAGCGATTGCTATATTGAAGCGATGGCTGAGGAAAAAATTATGAATGATTATTTGGTATATTAAAATATTATTCTTATCTTTGTATTGTCTAATAATTAAAACATAATAATATGAAATACAATATTAAATCCAAATTTGGGAACTATAAAATTAACATTGAAGTTCGAGATTCAAATGGAGCCATGATTCTAAATGAGGACGGCAATAAGATTGATAACATATCTTACAATGTTGAAATGCTTACTGAAAATATGGAATTCAATCTGAGACGTTTGTCACGCACATTGAAAGCAATAATGCCTGATAGATTAATCAACATTGAGGTATATGTTCACAATACAATTTCGGGAACGTATATGAATATGTTTTCATTCTATGTTAGTGAGGATAGATTTGTTAAACATTAATTTGGATATATCAAATATTATACTTATATTTGTATTGTCTAATTAAATAAAACATTATGGAAACAATCAAGCAAATTACTGAGGATACCTTTGATGAGTTGGTAACTCTTATCCCTAACCACATTGATGACAATGCGTCATTTGACGGAAATATGTTTGAAACATATGGTGAGGAAGTTAACTTTGTTACTGAAATGGTAAAGCAAAATAGAGTGATAACAATCATTGAGGGTGACGGTGAATCAGATGATGATGAGGGAGAGTATGCACCAAATATGTATTACGTTAGTGGTTACCACATAGTAAATCGTATAGGGTATTTAATATCAGAAGAGCCTTTACCATTTGACTTTGAGGTTAAGATTGAGTGGTAACATACCACTATGTACACAAACGTGTATACGGGCGGGCGAGCGAGCGCCTGAGTGATTGATAACAATATAAAACAATATTATTATGGGTAAGGTAGCAAAATTAGTTTCAGTTAGTTTAATGACTAGAGTGATTGTCGATGAGAATGCAAGTGAGACCGAAATATTAGAATTAGCGGGTATTAAACTTGCTGAAAAGATTCAGCATGAGTTAACAGAACATCTAGAAGAAATTGAGGATGATATAGAATGTCCATATGACCCAGCATTCGATGATGAATCTGAGTAACAAAGATACGAATAAAATAGTTAATAAAAAAACCATGTATTATTAGGATATGTGGTTTTTTTGTTTTATATTTGTATTGTCAATAAGACGGGTCGCATGTCGCAAGCATGTGAGAGAGTAGACTCCTTGGTAGGCCATTATTGCGTATTGCGATATGCGATAATTTAACAAAAAAAATTAGGATATATCATTTTTATTTTGTATACATGCGTGCGCAATTATTAAGGTATGAAAAAAAAATTAAAAATATATTGTTTTTTATTTGTTTATATGGAATAGTATTATTATATTTGTACTGTTAATCATTTAAAACTTTTTATTATGAGCGAAGTAAACAACAAAGTGAATGAAATCTTAGTAGCGCACAACTTGGATTTCCGTATTGAGAAAGAAAGATTGCTTTCTGCTACGGGCAAAGAAACGCCATTTTTCGGCTTGTTCAATGACAAGACGGGTGAGTGTATCAATTCTGTTAAAGAAGGGTATACAGTGTCTCAAAACGATGAGATTGTGGAATTAGTACTTAACGGTATTAAAGGGTTTGGTGAGTTATCTGTAACAAAAGCGGGTGCTTTGAATGGAGGACGTAAAGTGTTCCTTCAATTGGGAATTGACGGAATGTCAAAAGTTGGTGACGAACGTATCAAAAGATATGTTACTATTATCGACAGTAATGACGGTTCTACGGGTTTATCAGTTGGTATTGGTGAATTGGTTATGTCATGTTCTAATCAGTTCTTTAAGTTCTACAAAAGTGGACAGTCAAAACTTCGCCATACAGCGAGTTTAACACAACGTATTAAGGAAATACCTTACCTTATTGAAATGGCGTTGTTAGAGAGTCTTAAATTGACTGAAACGTATAAGCATTTCCAATCAACACCTTTGACAAAAGGTTTGGCGGACGAAATGGTACGTCACATTTTAGGGTTTGACAAGACTATGTCTATCAAGACGGAAAGTGAATTGTCAACACGTTCTTTGAATGCAATGGAGACGTTGTATGGTCACATTAAGAAGGAGACAAATCAGAAGGGTGACAACTTGTTTGGTTTGTTTAGTGGGGTTACTTCATGGACTACACACGAAAAGTCAGCACCACGTAGAGAGAATGGACGTGAGGAAAGCATGATGACGGGTACTAACTACCGAACTAACGAACAAGGGTTACAGTTTGCCCTTGACAAGTTAGGCTTGGTAATGGCATAAATGGAAAGGGGGTTGAAAAATACCCCCACCATTTTGTTAATAACTTTTTCATTAAAAATTTGCATAGGTCGATTTTATTTTGTACCTTTGCAAATTTTTTTTATATATTTAAAAAAAAATATAAGGTAGGTCGGAGTCTACTCTACTACCACCTTGTGAGTGTCAGCCCGTCCATCGACAAAACAAATGTAGGGATAATAAATGACATATCCTAATTTATTTAATATTATTTTATATTATTTTAAATGCTAACTATAGTATGTTGTGTGGGTAATTAGTTATCCTTATCTTTGTGGTATAACTTTAAAACAATATATTATGAGCAAATTAATTGATAGAGTAATTGAGGTAATACAAAACGATATTAATGGTGGTGATTTTACTGTAATAGACGAACTATTATCATTTGTACCAAGAAAATACCTTATAGGATATTTACCTGAGGAGGAATGGGTACAATATGAGAATGAGTATTGTTGTGATAATTGTGGTGGTGGTTTTATCAAGGGTGAAATGGTATTTGATATAAATGACCAAGATTTATGTAAAGATTGTTCAAAATAAATTTGGTAGATTGAAATAAAATACTTATATTTGTAATCTAATTTAAAAACATATTATTATGGGACGTTATTATAGTGGTGACATTGACGGAAAGTTTTGGTTTGCATTGCAAGATAGTGATGCCGCAGACAGATTTGGTGTTACAGGTGAACAACCAAACATTATAACTTATTATTTTGGTGAGGAAGACCTTGAGGGTGTTGAGGAAGAAATCAAAAACATTGAGGAAAGTTTGGGTGACAAGTTGCAACTAATTGATAAGTTCTTTGAGGAACGAAATGGTTACAACGACAAAATGTTGGAAGAAGCTGGAATTACTCAAGATGAATTGCGTGATTATGCAGATTTAGGTTTGGGCAAACAGATTCGTGATTGTATCATTGAAAACGGACAATGTAGTTTTGAAGCTGAATGTTAAAAAATTAATTTAAAAAAAAGTGGCACTATCATTTGGTAGTGTCATTTTTTTTTCTTATATTTGTATTGTCTAATTAAAACAAACGAAAATGGAAAATTTAGTATTACAAGCAATCGGGAACACAGAAGTTGAAAAAATCAACAGAATCAAAAAGAACAAAGAGTTCTTAAGACGACTTATCAATGATTTGGGTCAAGTATATACTTTGTATGTATCTAATCGTGATGATGAGAATAGTACAACCTATCGTATTAAAAAACAAAGTAACTACATTGATACTATATTTTTTACTGCTGATGAGAATGGTTGTAGATTCAGAACAAAAATGTTGGGTTACAGAAAGGGTGCAAGACCCGAATGGAACTTGGGTTGGATAACTGATAAGTACGATACTTGCAAAGGAGATAAAGCATTTATGAGTATTGAAAATCCAAACCATTGTCATGGGCATATTGAGGTAGTAATTAACTTTACAGAAGTTAGTGCAAACCTAATGGATATTATTAGAGATATTACAAGAATACTTGACCACGAACACGTTTCAAAAAAGTTTTAAAATAATTGTAAAAAGATTTGGATAATTGGAAAGTTATCCTTATCTTTGTTTTGTCTAATAATTAAAACAATATACTATGAGCAACATTAGATTTATCTCAGTAACCAACAATTACCGTAAAAAAACAAAAATGGTTTTAAGTGTCAATGGTATTCAAGGTATGTATCCACTTGAAGATGGTATAAGTACGAGATTAAAGCACGATTCACATAACAATGGTGGTTATCAGGTTGCTGAATCAGTTGAGGAAATTTTGAAACTTATTGAGCAATCAAGAGCAATTTAAAAAAGTTGAAAAAAGATTTGGATAAGTGAAAACTTATCCTTATCTTTGTTTTGTCTAATTAAAACACATACATTATGAACAAGCAATTTGAGTACGAGATTCCAAGCAATGTTAAGGACATTATTTTGTCTGATGGTTATTATGTAAAAATGAATAACAATTACACCGCAACAGTTAGAGATTTAGCTTCATTCATTTGGGCAATCAACAACTGCAACCCTGATGAAAATTTCGGTATCGTGACTAACAAGTCAAACGATGTGAATAGTGAAAAATTCTTACCACAGATGATGCAAATCATTTATGCGTTCAAAGGGTTCGCAATATTCAATAGAGAATTTCCACACCAATTTATTCAATGTGAGAATTCGAATGAAACAATTTCGATTAGAACAAAGGGTGGTAAAAGAATTACAATTTCTGTAATTGAAATGGCTAATTGTGCTGATATTGCTTTCCACGATTCACCAATTGAACCGATTAGCAATGGAAGTAAAGATATTGCACAGTTTGAAATCATTGGGTTTAATTGTGGTTCAACACCAATTCCAAGAACACCTTTAACAATTGCAACAATTATGTTTAAATAAATTTGCAAGATTAAATATTTATTACTATATTTGTATAGCGGTGGTCTTCGCTTAATAAAAACCCCTCTAGATAATGCATCAATGTTTAGAGGGGTAAGACTCAAACGGTCTTATAACTCAGTTGGTTAGAGTGCAACACTCATAATGTTGAAGTCCTTGGTTCGAGTCCAAGTTGGACCACCATTTTTCTATATCCATAGAAAAAACTTAGGTGAGGTTTTTAGGGAGTTCGAACAACCCTTATTTGGCCCGATGGTGAAAGGGATATCACAGAAGATTTCTAATCTTCTATTCCAAGTTCGAATCTTGGTCGGGTCACAAAAATAAATTAAAAATAATTACAAAAATATTTGGTAGATTGGAAAAGTTTACTTATCTTTGTTAAAGTTCTTTGAATAACAAATAGTCAGGTGGACAAATTGGTAAGTCAACAGGCCTAGAGAGTGAGTGGTTCGAATCTACAATGCTTAATATAACAGGTAGTTACACATTCTGTTGATACAGGTTCGAATCCTGTCCTGACTACTACAAATAGGTGTGCACGCCTAGAGCGTCTAGGGTTAGCAATGGCGAGTCATACGGTATGGTTCGATTCCATAACGCTCACAAAAAATAAATTAAAAATAATTGCAAAAAGATTTGGTAGATTGAAATAAAATACTTATCTTTGTTAAAGTTCTTTGAATAACAAATAGTCAAGTGGCCGAGTGGCAAAGCAGATGTCCTATTAGAGACATCGTTACATAGGTTCGAATCCTATTTTGACTACAAAAAAAAAATTAAAAATAATTGCAAAAAGATTTGGTAGTTTAAAATAAATTACTTATCTTTGTTAAAGTTCTTTGAATAACAAATAGTCAGGTGGCGGAGATGGATTAACGCTAACTAGAAAGAGGTCCTCAGGTGGTAGTCTAGTATTTAGTCCGAGGATTCACAGGTTCGAATCCTGTCCTGACTACAAAAAAAAATTAAAAATAATTGCAAAAAGATTTGGTAGTTTAAAATAAATTACTTATCTTTGTTAAACAAAAGGAAAACGTTCTTTAACATACTATAGTAGAAGTTTAAGTCCTCGGTAGCTTCAATCATTAACAAGATGAGAACAGCCTAGCGATAATGTAACAGGTTCGAGATACAGCCTCTTAGACCTAACAAGACGAGATACAGCCTCTGACACACCCATCACTGTTTTACGTAAGTAAAGGAAATGGATTGATTCGTAACCACATTCTGTGTGGGGTAAGATGATAAGTGTTATGCGTAACTCTAACGAGATGAGATAGTCTCAATGCGTAACTCTAACGAGATGACCTCTTGAAGCGTAACTCTAACAAGATGAGTGCTCTTGGTTGCCGATTATGGGACTTAAATGGAAACGCTTTGTTCAGCGGAAAATAAAGTATCGGGTGCGCACTTGGTATGGAACAAGGAGTAATGGGGGGTGGATGTACAACCACCTCCCATATTCTTTTACTAAAGTATTTATATAATAGAAATTAAAGATAAGCAAACCATAATGGTGAGTTTTAAGTTGACAAACAAAGAACAAAGAAATGGGAGCAGAAATGTTTCCATTTTTTTTTGTTAAATAATTTGGATATATCATTATATTGTTTTATATTTGTATTGTCTAATTAAAACAAAGTATTATGAACTTCACTGAAATTATATTTGAATTACAAAAACGATTTCCTACCTTAGAAATTAAATGTGGTAGTGAGTTTAGTAAAGATTATAAACCTAATCAATCTATATGGTTGCGTAATGGCTCTAGTGTACCATACACAGACAAAGATACAAACCCTTTGAGTGCATTGGATAATCGCATATACAATAACAAGAATTACGATATTGATGTTTATATCAAATTTGACAAATGGTGCAACAAAAGAGGTTGGTATGCTAGTACAGAAGAATATACTTTAATGTTGTATAAAATTTCAGAATAAATTAGGATATATCATTTTATATTATTATATTTGTATTGTCTAATTAAAACAAAATATTATGAGCGAGTTTAAAGAGGGTATTAAAGTTGAGATAGCTGAATGTTATTTAACTGACGAATGTACAGAACCTTTCCGTAGTGAAATGAGTTCAATTGCTATTGTATGTTCAGAACCAAGTGATGATGAAGAATTGGTTTATGTTCAATATGAAGGTGGATTGATTGATATTGTTCCACAAGACATTTTAACTATTATTTAAAAGGATATTATTATGGAAACTTGTGTGGTACTTATTTCGGTTAAATGTTATAGAGCAAGAAAAACTTGTGAGGAAATTGAAAATCAAAAATTTGATAGCAGAGTTGGGGTTGTAGAAACTATTAATCAAAAATTGAACGATAATATTTCACTTTATGATAAAATAACGATATTACGTTTGAGTGATTTTATGGACGAATATAATAACCAATTTATTAACGCTCATGATTATTTTATGTCTTATATTCATATAAATTTGGATTTGCCAAATTAAATTCTTATATTTGTATTGTCTAATTTAAAAACGTATTATTATGGCTTATGTAGATTTTAAAGTTACGATTTGGGAACGAGTATATTTCGATGATGAAAATATTGATAAGGTTTCCGAAAAAATAAAGAATGGTATAGTATCTAGTTCTGAGGATATGTTTACAGAATTTGAAGATAGAATTGCACATGATAGTGAATTATTACTTGAAACTTCCGAACAAATGACAATTGAAGAAAATGGTAATCAATCAACAGTTGAGTTATACAACGGTAATGGTGATACTATTTGCACCAACGAAAAATAATTATTTAAAGAATAATTAGGATATATCATTATATTGTTTTATATTTGTATTGTCTAATTTAAAAACATATAACATGGCAACAAAAACATTTAAGATTGGTGAATACTGCAAAGGAGGTATTATTACCGTTGAAACGACTGCAAAGAAAGTAACAGTTATTGGTAAAGTATGGGACTATTCAAAAGGTAGTACTAAAGGTAGCGACCAAAGTAAAGCAAAAGAATTTACACGTTTGGAAGTGATGACTGACGAACCTGATGCTAGAAGCAAAGTTGATTGGTTTTTATTCGATTTAACAACGTCTTACTATGCTGGTGAGGTATTGGATTGGATTGAGTCAAAGGTATCGTTTAAAACTGAATTTCAGTGGTAAAAAATAATTAACAAAAGATTTGGATAATTGAAATATTATCCTTATCTTTGTTAAAACAAACAAAAAATATATCCTATGGGAAGTTTTAGTTGGAATAAAGCAGATGAGGAACCGTTTGAAAACATACCTAAAGAAGTAATCCCTATGCTAGTTGAGCAAGGTTTCAGTTTGGAAGATTTGGAAAAATCGGGTGCGAATACACAAAGTATTGCTGAATGTTCAGCGCCAAAGTTAAGTCCAAACACTAGAGACTTTAAAATATTACCAATTGCAAAAGCGAAGTACATTGTTAACCACGACAAAAAACAATTTGTTGATAAAACAAAGGTACCAGCAGATGGTGACGGTTGGAAAATTCACCCACTACCATTGTTAACTTGCGAGGGTAATGGTCGAGGTGGTGGTGACTTTAGAGGTGAAAGTGATTTAGTTGGAAGTTGGGCTAGAGATACTATTTCAATTGAAAGTAGAAAAGCTGACATTCCAAAAGGATATACAGAATTAATCTTTGATTTGGTCGAATAAGACAAAGATACAACGTGTAAGGTTGTTTTAATAGACAGACAAAGAACAGCAAGGGAGATAGAGATATCTCCTTTGTTGTTATGTACACATTCGTGTATACGTGCGTGTATAATTTGCATATTTAATATATTATTCGTATATTTATATTATATTATTATTTAAGATGGATAAATTAATAGATAAAAATGTTGGACTACAAAACTCAGGAATGAGTGAGTATGAAGGTTGGTTAAGTATGCTTAAAAAAGCACAGACTAAACTATTCAATGCTTATAAGCGAAAAGATGAACAATCGGTTGATGATGGTCAGAAAGATGTTGATTTCATACAACGCCAACTTATTAGATTGTCACAAAGATAATAATATAAAACCATATTTCCTAATTTAGTTTACACTAAATAGTTTACTGTAATGTATTTTTTGGTCCAGGTCATATATAGACGTGACGGAGTCTACTCTACTACCACCTTGTGAGTGTCAGCCCATACCTATCGGGTACATAACAAAGGTAAGGATAATAAATGATATATCCTAATTTTTATACAAAAAAATAAATAAATAATTATCCTATTTTATTTGGTAGATTGAAATAGTTTACTTATATTTGTATTGTCTAATTATTAAAACATAAACGTTATGAGTAACAAAAATCTTCCATTATCGGTATTTGTTGAATTTATTTCAAATTGTACTGACTTTTCAAAGTACAAACTACTTAAAGGTACAAACAGAAACACACGTGAATCACACGTAAATAAACTTGTTGATAGTTTTAAAAAGTTTGGTTCGGGTTCTGTGGTTATTACAGTAGTTAAAACTAAATCAATTAGTGGTAAAATTGAATACTATATTGCTGACGGTCAACATCGATTTTTAGCAGCACAACGACTTGAACTACCTATTCATGTTTTGATTGTTGAGTTGTTATCTGACTCAAAATTGAATTTAACAAAGTACATTGCTACATTAAATAATACATCTGCGGGTTGGTCACCAAAAATCTACATGGATTCATACCAATCAAATGGTATTCGTGAATATATAATCATGAGTGAATTAAAAACAAAAACAGGTTTAACTATGACTGACTTGTTATTTATCTTTATTGGTTCAAATAACCGTAAAGTATTCACTAGTGGTGAGATGACTTTTGTTAATGAGGCTGATAGCATGGAATTATTGGATGCGGTTATGTTAGTTAAAAATGCAATACCTGACAAGGCATTTGTTCGCAGAAGTTTATACAAAATTATGCGACTTTGTAAAGATTACAATAGAATGTCAGAAGCAATTTTAAAAACGTCAGAAGCACTTAAAATTGCCCACATGAAATTCAGTGAAAATGAGGGTGAGTTTTATGACCACTTGGTTAAAATTTACAAAGCTGAATTTTCAGTAAAGTAAAAATAATTAAAAAAAGTGGCACTACAATTTGGTAGTGTCATTTTTTTGTTTTATATTTGTATTGTCTAATTTAAAACGAAACGAAATGGCAAATAAAATTACACTTAAGGTTGGTGACCAAGTAATGTGGCGAGGTGGATTTGGTGGTGCTGCACCACTCAAAGCGAAAGTGACGGGTATTGAACTATGCAAAGCTGGTGAAAAGTATGGGGAACCTGTAGACCAAGTTTTTTGGAAATATACAGATAGAATTGTCGTTGACCTTGATAATGGTCATTGGGCAAAGGGACATCAAATTTCACCAATATAAAAAATATCGTTTTATATTTGGTAGATTGAAATAAATTACTTATATTTGTATTGTCTATTTAAAACACATACATTATGAAAGCAAATTATTCTTATCCAAAATCTGAAATTGAATTTTATTCAAGACAGTATTCAATCGGACAATTAGTAGAGAACTACGATTTCCCAAACCTAATGGCTTATTATTTGTTTGGAATGAATTCCATTAAGAAAATGGATACAATCATTGAGGAGGGCTTATTTGACTTCGTTGGTAGAACACAATTCCAAGTTGAGCAAGACAAATCTTATTTTCTAGTTAGAACATACGTTATTAAAACGGCAATGGAGAAATTGACTGCTTGTAGTGTTTTTCTTTGTAGTGATTCAGTAATGGTAACTTATAACAATTAATAAAATGGAAAATTCAAATCTATATATCAATAATGAGGGTGAGTTGTGCTATAATGAGACAACTATTAAAGAGACCTTATATGTTAAATCAATATTTGAAAACATATTTGGAACTATTTTTAATGTTTCACTTGAAAAAGATAAATAAAAATTAGGTTATATCGTTTTATATTCTTATATTTGTATTGTCTAATTAAAACAAAGTATTATGTCAGAAACAAAAACATTAACACCGCAAGAAAGAAAAGAGTTATTCATTAATGAATTAATGGCTCGAATTGAAAGCCGATTAGGGGGTGAGTATTTAACTACCAAGTTTGAAACGGCACAATGTGCACCAAGCTATGGTTGGAGTGTTGAAGAGTATATGTATATGCCTATTGTTGCTCAAAGATTGAGAGAGAAAGGGTATAGCGTATCATCAAGCGTGAATTGGGAGGTTACTGATTGGGTTATCGCAGTATAAAGTTGTTGTTTTAAGTTGGTTGATGAGAAGAGGGAGAAATCCCTCTTTTTTATTTGTTGGCTCAAATTTGTAGTAGGTATCCCAAGGAGTCTACTCTACTACCACTCTCGTGTCAGCCCCATCGACAAAACAAAGGTAAGGAAAATATTTGATATATCCTAATAAAATAAGATAAATTATTTTAATTAAAAATTAGGTTATATCGTTTTATATTCTTATATTTGTATTGTCACTTTAAAACAAATAGTTATGGGATTCTTAAATGCTAAAATTAAAAAGTCTTTATTATCATCATTCGATGAGATTGATAATTCAGTTAGATATGTTAATAGTGGTGGTTGTGGTTTCGTTGCAAAACACATTTACAATGTATTGACTAAGAAAGGGTTTAAACCTGAATTGGTTTTATTAGTTCGTGAACATAGCGTTTACGAAAGTAACAGACATATTGCAAATAAGGCTATAATTGATTTGTTCAAAACAGATTGGTCACACGTAATGGTAACAATTAAAACATCAAAGAAAGTGTTTTATATTGATAGCAAAGGATTTTTCGATGATTTAACAATGCACCCAATTTTTAGTCATTGTCATTCTGTTGATATGCCGTTTACTATTTTAGATAGTATGCTTAAGTCAAAATACAAAGGTAGATGGAATAATACGTTTGATAGAAGTGACAATAAACAAATTAAAAAAATATTGGTAAAACATTTGGAAGTGTAGAATATTTTACCTATATTTGTATTGTCACTTTAAAACAAAAAGTTATGAGCGCATTAGCAGTTATATTTTTATTCGCAGTGGTTTTAGCATTTGATACTAAAATTAGAAAATCTTAAGTTATGGTAGTAGGTTTTATTGCAGCAATAGTAATAGTAGTTATTGCAGTATTGGTGGGAGCATTAATAATTGAATTAAAAAGATAATTATGAAAAAAGCACTTGATTATATCGTAATGGGGTTGGTTTTTATTATTGCATCAATAACTGGCTACGGAAATGAATAATACTTTAAAATAAATTAGGAAATATCATTTTATATTTGTATATTTGTCTTAACCAATTAAAACAGAAAATTATGTTAAACTTTGTAGAAAAATCAAAATTACTTAAAGCGATAATCGCTGTATTTTCAACAACGATTACAATAGTATCGTTCGCACCAATTTTTATAGAACTTAGCTCAACTTTTGCTATGTTAAGTTTAGTTATTATTATTGGTGTTATTTCAACAGTAGCTAGTTATCAAATTGCTAGAGTTATTGAAAAATTCATTTCAAGTCAAATTGAATATTATCGCAAACGACATATTATAGACTTTTTAAGTTTTATTTACGATGATAAAGAATATAAGGAAATATTGAAACGAAATACACCCATTAAAAATGAAGAAGGTAAAGATATTGGTTCCCAAACCATATATTCAGCACTTTCAAATATGAAACACGATTACTTTAATACCTTAGATTAGTTTTAGATTGACAAAAAAAGTGGCACTATCATTTGGTAGTGTCATTTTTATTTTGTATATTTGTATTGTCACTTTAAAACAATAAGATATGAAAACGTTAAACACATTAAAATCATTAGAGGTAACTTTGGACCAATTATATAATGGTGCAAAACAAATTATCATTCACTTATCTGATAAGCCTTACACGTTTCACGTTGTATTGGCAGATAGAAGTGGTAAACCTGATTGCAAAATTTCTTCATGGGGTGCTAATCTTTGGGCACGAACACCAAAAGGAATTAAATACGAAAAGTATAATTCATTAAGTAACTTGCAAAGCTCACTTGTTCGTTTAGTGTCTAACAAGGTTGATGCAAATGGAGATATATCGTTTAGTATAACAGATGATGTTCATACAATGTAAAAATAATTAACAAAAGATTTGGATAATTGAAAAGTTATCCTTATCTTTGTATTGTCTAATTAAAACAATATAAGTTATGAAACTTCAAACTATCGAAATTACTCAACACGAATTGCAACAAGCAATGCGTCATTCTGTTCATAAGTCAAAAAAAGCTTATACAAGAAAAGATAAACATAAACAAAAAAAGTGGAATTAAATTAGGAAATACCATTTTATATTTGTATCTTTGTATTGTCACTTTAAAACTTAGAAAGTATGTTAGAAACTATTTCATTACAAGAGTATGCAAAGCGAATAGGTTATGAAGAAACCAAAAACCTAAAACTTGAAGACATACAAGAATTTGCAGAAGAAATTTTAGATGTAACACTTTGGGATTATCCAATAGACGAACTCGATTACGTTATTAATGAAGTTAAAGGTGGTTCTATTGAAGAACTAGTTTATGTTGAAACGGAATTCGGAATAAGAATTTGTGAAATTTAAAAATAATGGCACTATCATTTGGTAGTGTCGTTTTTATTTCTTATATTTGTATTGTCACTTTAAAACAAAGTATTATGAACGCAGAAATTAAGATTACTAGCAATTACGGATTCGACCACAATTGGTCGTTGGTTGTATCAACAAAGACAAAAACTAAGTCTTTTTATTTAGGGCAAGACGTTAAGTTTTGTTCAAGAGTATTGGGTATGGAACCGTCATACGTTGTCCAACAAATTAAAACGGGTGAAATTTCAGAAGGAACACCAGGAAATAAGAAACTTGCTAAATTCATTTGCAAGGAACTTAATTTGAATGGGCGAAACATTGATAAGATTGAACCTTGGGGGTTGTGTGCTCAATAGCATACACCCACTATGTACACATTCGTGTATACGCACGAAAGAAAGGGGGCAATTTAGCCCCCTTATTTATTTAATCTACTTTTATATTAGTTTGGATTATATTGCCCAACTTCGGCATGTTCAAAATGAACCCTAACCACTTCTAAAAATATATCATCGGGTAATTTCATTAAGGAGTCCTTAACTTCATTATCAAACCATAATGATAATTGACCTGTTTTTTCGTTGTATAGATTATTTAAACCTTTAGCCATTAGTTGACCTTCATTAAGTTTAACATCACCAACTTCTCTTAATACTTTCATAATTGTTGATTTTAAATTGATACTACAAATATAATAATAATAAATAAGATATCCTAATTATTTAACATTTTTATCCAAAGGAAAAGTATAGACGTGACGGAGTCTACTCTTCTGTTCCTCTCGGCTCAGCCCCTTACCTTATTGGTACATAACAAAGATAAGAATAATAAATGATATAACCTAATTTTTAAGTAAAAAAAATAAATAAAATAATTATCCTATTTTATTTGGAATATTGAAAAAGATTACTTATATTTGTATTGTCTATTTAAAACAACGTATTATGAAAAAGGAAACATTTTTAAAGGAAATCAAAGGAACGCAATTCGAAGCTGACTTCGGAAATGGTTTGAGTGTTAATGGTGCTGAAACTAGCAGAGCATATTGGAACTTAATCCTTTCAATTAGAGATTGCAAGTTATATAGCAAAGGTATCAAACCTCACAGATTTTGGAAGATAACAGACGTTAAACGTTACTTCGGGGTTAAGGGTGGCGCTGATGTCATCGCTGAAAAGTTAGAGCAGTACAGACTAACTTTAGTGGCTGAATAAAAAATCAAAAATAAATCAAAAAAGATTTGGATAAGTGAAAACTTATCCTTATCTTTGTTTTAACAAAAGGGGCTGATACTTCAAAAAGGTAGCAGAAGAGTAGACTCCGACCTACCTTATAAAAAAAAAGATTAAAATAAATAAAATAATTATCCTATTTTATTTGGTGGATTGAAATAAATTACTTATATTTGTATTGTCTAATTAAAATACATACATTATGAAAACTATCTCTTTAATTACTTTAGTATTATCAACAACTTTGTTCACATTGTGCGCTTATGTTAACGAACCAATTCTTGGTGCAATTTCAGTATTTGGAATGCTTGTAGGTTTAACTACATTTATTGATGCTTTTTATTGTCAAAATAAATCAAAAAAAACTTACTAAAAGTTTGGTAGATTAAAATAAATTACTTATCTTTGTTTCATGTCTAATTTAAATCGTTTAAAAATGAAAAATTTAATTATGTTCTTGTTAGTGTCGTTTTTTACTACACAATTGTTAGCAACTGAAATGCTAAACGTTACAAAAATCGAAAATTCAATAGTGACCAAAATTTCAATAAAGGATAAACCAATTATCTTTGAGAATTTTAAAATCAAAAAAGATAAACCTAAAAATGGGTTTAACTATAAAAAACACCATAAAAAAACAAAACATACCAAAACATTAAATAAACTATTTGATAGAAACCATTGTAACAATTATCGACAAGGACAAAGCTAAAATTAAAGGGGACAAAAAGTCCCTTTTTTTTTGTTAAATAATTAGGATAATTGAAATAGTATTCTTATATTTGTATTGTCTAATTTAAAACAATATATTATGTTTAACGCAGAGGAAATATTCAATGGTGCTAATGATATTGAAACAAGAACAGAATTGTTTCATACATGGATTAAAAATGCATCAGATTCAATTAAATCTAGGTATGCCCTTAATTGGAGAATGCCACATTCATTATTTAATCTATCATGTAAATTAGTTGATTCAAAAGATATTCAAAATATCGATTGGTTTAAAATCTATAAATCAAAAGATATGGGGGCTTGGGAAAATAACAATAAAGTAATTGTGTAATTATTTGGAAATATGAAATAAATTACTTATATTTGTATTGTCTAATTTAAAACAATGTATATTATGAACGCAAGACCTCTTTATCAAATCGCAAGTGAAATTAAAAAAGATTGGGTTAAACCTAATTACGCCGCAAAACCTTATTTAGAAGCTATGGAAAGCTTAACATCGGTTAACGATAAGTACGGCTGGGACAGTGGTAAAAGTATCGTTATTTACTTCCTATGTAACGCTAACACTTGGAAAGGTGAAACGGCAAAACGCATAAAAGCTGAGCTAAAAACTTTATCAAAATAAATTAAAAATAATGGTACTATAATTTGGTAGTACCATTTTTTATTCCTATATTTGTTATAACAAAGAAAGGGGCTAGTACGAAAGTAATAGGAGAGTAGACTCCGACCTACCTTATAAAAAAAAAATACATATATGAAAAATTTTGCAAAGGTACAAATAATATTTAACATATCCTAATTATTTAACATATACTTTTCAACAAAAAAATGTTAATAACTACACGAAAATAATTACACAAAAATTTGCACAATCAAAATAAAATACCTATATTTGTATTGTCTATTTAAAACAACTTAAAATTTTTAATTATGGAAACTATCAACAAGTCAACAATCGCACTTCAAGTTATTACTAATCTTACTAAAGTATTAGCTAAATCCCCTACGGGCGTTTCTTTCGTATCTATCAAAGGATATACAAATTCTTTCGGTGAAGTATCTAACAACCTTGTTAACGTTGGTGCAAGTCTTTCTAACGCAAAGTTGAAAGATATTGAAACGTTACAATCTTTAGACGTTACTACCTTAGGCGGTAATTCTATCTTATTAGAGAAAGCTAGAGTTGAATTAATCAATTCTTTTGTTAACCCTAACGAAAATCGTTCTAACGGACAAATTGACGCTTACACTATCGTAGCGAAAGGTATTAAGGTACACAACGAAACTGGCGAAATTTACATTTTCGGCTTACGTAACAGCAAAACTGTTATCGAGCAAGGTGTTTACCCAATCGTTAATTCTCGTGCGCTTACATTGGCTAAAAATCAACTTAAAAAAGATTTGAAGTCAAACAAGTTTACACAATACAAACTTTCAAGTACTTTAGCTATCAAAATGAATGGCGAAGAATTAATCTTTGGTTGATTAGAAACTAATCAAATTAGAAAGTCCCTAAATGGGACTTTTTTTTGTTAATAACTTTATTGCTAAATAATTTGTTTATATAGAATAATATTTGTATATTTGTATTGTCTAATTAAAACAATTGAAATTATGGAAAAGGTAAACATCAACACACTAGGTAGCGAATTTTCAATTTTTGGAAATAAAGGTAACGTATGGTCAAACACGGCACACGCTTACAAGTCAGGAGTTGGAAATTTATGTGGTACACCCGCATTAAGCAGCAACCACGCTAGTTATTCAGGTATAGAAGAAGTAGGATGCCCTGAATGCTTGAAAGTGCTTGAGAACGAAGCTAAGGTATAACATAGGGGAGGGGGTGCAAATACCCCCCATAGCCCCCCCTCCGTGAACCCTCTTTGCAC
>Ga0070744_10000046_pt1 | contig 31494 bp, 46 predicted proteins | sample ColrivemetaGS535_FD_74188 | JGI IMG/M metagenome (GOLD analysis project Ga0070744, IMG submission 74188) | Estuarine microbial communities from the Columbia River estuary, USA - metaG S.535 | ecosystem: Environmental > Aquatic > Marine > Intertidal zone > Estuary | place: USA: Columbia River...
TTTATATAGTCATCTATCTAACGATGTCAAACCACCGGAAACCTTATTTAATTTTAAAAGTACAACTGTCTTATACACAAATTTTTAAATTATTTCTAAACAAAGTCTTAATATTCCTTGTTTTTTCTCAAAATAACAAAATCGTTTTCTGAAATTTCTTCAAATTTTTCAAATAGATTTTCTTCCAAAATTTCTTGATAAAGTTGCCATAATCCAGGAATTTTGTTATTGATATTAACATCGTGCATAATTAAGTAACCACCTGGAGAAATTTTATTTTTTATTTTTTCATATAATATTTTCATTGAATAAGGAATATCTAAATCTAGCAATGCAACATCGAAATAATCTTGGGTAACTACAAAATTTTCATCTATTAGTCCCTTCACTAATTCAAAATTATTCAAACCATGATTTGTTAGGTAAAAATTTACAGAATCATAATCATAATTAAACTTTTTTGATATACCTTGCTCATAAGTTCCATCCATGCAAGTGGCAGCTACAGATTGTAAACCTCCAGCTTCCATTGAATATTTACATTTCAACACTTCATTTTTAGGATGCCCTTCAAAGGTGTCAAAGCCATACACAAAACCTCTCTCAGATAAGACATGACAACAACTAAGAAGACCTCCTCCATAAGCTACGCCAAATTCTGCATAATTTATATTATGTTCAAATTCAGACATTGCTTTGTGTAAATATTTTGTTATTACAAGTCTCATACCCAAAATTGCAAGAGTATCTATCATTTTTGTACCTACTAGGATTTTACAAATAAAAGTAAAAATGTTCAAAAACAGAATAATTAATTAATAGGAGAAAAGCCATGCCGATTACTTTAGCAGATGCATTGAAGTTTACATTGAAGTGGGAAGGTGGATATACAAACATTCCACAAGACCCCGGTGGTGAAACAAATTTTGGTATTATTCTATCCAGATACAATCAATATAGAGATTCTAAAAAACTTTCTAGAAGATCTGTGAAAGATATTACAGTAGCTGAATATACAGAAATTTATGATGTTTATTATTGGACTCCAGTAAGAGCTGAATATTTAGCTGGAACATTAGGTTTAGTTCTTTTTGATACTGCAGTAAATATGGGAACTGCTGGATGTATTAGAAGATTACAAGCATCTTTGAATGTTCCTATCACAGGAACTTGGTCACAAGCTATTTCAGATGTTATTCATAGTTCTGATCAAACAGAAGTTGCTTTGAATATTTGTAAATTAAGAATTGCTAAAAGACATGCAAGAGTTAAACAAAGAGCTGATCAGAAAATATTTTTAAAAGGTTGGCTCAATAGAGATAATGATTTGATCAAAAAAGTTAAATCTATGGTTGGAATATTATCTGTATTAGAGGATGAATATGATCCTGAAACAATTTACAATTCTTTCGATCAAACTCTAATTGAAGAATTAAATTTATTAGATGAACAAGATGAACACGAAGGAGAATTATAATGTTAGTAAGATTAGCTCATATTTGTAATGAATTTGATAACTTTGGATTGCATGAAATTTCAGCAAAAATTACAGATGTGATGATAAGATTGTCAGAAAATGAAGATGATGAAGACGATGAAGAACACAATCATATTGATGTTAATGACATTGCTAAAGAATTAGAATCAGCTGTCAATGCTATCGAAAAAATATTAAGTAGAATGAAAAGAAAAAATGATTCAGTAAAGTATAGTTCTGAAATTCAAGATTCTTTATCTGATCTTATGAGATTATCAGCAAAAAACGAAAATAAAACTTTAAATAAACCTTTCCGTACCCCAGGTGGACCAAAGAAATTTTCAGTTTATGTAAAAAATGATAATGGAAATGTTATTAAAGTTAATTTTGGCGATCCAAACATGAAAATTAAAGATAATATTCCTGGCAGAAGAAAAAACTTTAGAGCAAGACATAATTGCGAAAACCCAGGGCCAAAAACAAAAGCTAGATATTGGAGCTGCCGTCAATGGTCGGATAGAAAATCAGATATTTAAATGTGGTATAGAACAGCTGCTCAAGGTTATATTGATGTCAAATCAATAGTTTATGAAATTGGTAGATCTTTATACTCATCATTTTTCAAAGCTTCAATGAGAATGATGAGAGATATAAAGATAAATAAAAAACCAGATTCTGCTGCTGGAGCTGATATGTGTGGTGCATTTGCTGAAGCATGTGAACAAGCCTCTGCGTCTTTGAGAAGTAAATTTCCAGGTTATCAAACTCCAGAATTTCATGAGCTCACTTGTTTAGGTTCTGCAACAAGAGAACAATTCAAAGATTATGATGCATATTATAATCCAACAAATAACAAAGAAACTCATATCATTTTAGTAAGATTCTTCACTCTTGAAAGCTCTTATAGTAAAACTTTTGAAGCTAAAAACTTTAATAAATTTTTATCTGACATTGAACATGAATTAACTCATTTTTATCAAGCAAAAGATTATTTACTTAAAACAGATGAAAATAATAATTTATTGTTATCAGATGAAGAATTCAAACGTAGAACAAAAGTTATCCAAGCTGCATATCAATTAAAAGCTAAAAGCTTTATGATAAGAGATCCTAAAAGAATATTTGAATATCTTAGAAAACAGCTTGGCAGTGAATTTACAGAAAAAGATTTTGGAAAACTTTTACCTATCATAAATGATTTAATCCGAAGTGAAACTCCTTCTTTATGGGACAGAAATGATCCAAGAGAAGTGTCAGCTCACATTGGGGATATATTGAGACAATTACCTCCACCAACTGAAGAAAATTTATCAAGCACTGAGAATTTTTTCAAATATGTTCAACAATCTAAGTCATTTAAAGAATATATGCTGATGGTCAATAGTCCTGAAGTGAAGAAAAAATTCTTATCAACTTTGTATAGTGCAATTCAAAACAAAAAGAATGATCCAAGCTCTTTTGAAATAACTGATTGCGCTACAGATGAAATTTTCCCTGAAGAATCTAAAATGCAAGAGAAATTGGAAAGAGATTTAGAAAAATCACAACCTAAACCTTTTGCACCAACTATGAAAAGTATGCAACCCATGCAAAAGAAAAAGAAGAAATAATATGAATGAAGATATTTTAAAGAAAATTGGTTATAATAATTTTGCATCAGAAATGATGCAAAAAAGAGAATCTCAGATTGACTATAATGATATTATCATGCAATCTGACATCCCAAGAAGAAATCCTGAAATTTTATCCGAAGATGACATTCCAAAAGCTGAAGTAGATTACAGTAATCTGGAAATTTCTTTACCTAAAATGAAAGAACTATTTATCGAACTGGCAAATATTGCTAAGTCACTCCCCAATAGCTTGGAAGGTGACGATATGTATGATAATGCTTTTAGAGACAATAAAAATAGTTTTATAGATAATTTAGATTACTCTGCGATGAAATTAGATAACATGATGGATGAAGCTGGCATTGCAAATGATCCATCCTTGACAGATATAATGAATGGCTAATAATATGAAAGAATTAAATACTTTAAATTTTCATGACAGTATTGAAAATGGCATCTCTTTAGTAAAGTTTTGGACAACATGGTGTGGTCCATGCAAAGTTTACAGCCCTATATTTGATGAATTTGCTGAAGAAAACCAAGATATAAATTGTTTTTCTGTCAATGCAGGATCAGAAGAAGATCTTGTTTCAGAATTTAACTTAATTTCAGTTCCTATGACTTTATTATTCAAGGACGGAAAGCATATAAAATCGCAAAATGGAATCATAAGAAAAGAACAATTATTAGAATTATTAAAGAGCTGCTAAGGCAGCTCTTTTTATTTAACAGGTTTATAGCTTATTTATGTGTAATATTTTGAATAAGAAAAAGTTTTTTCAAAGGGAATATAAATGAAAAAAATTTTAGCTATGCTATCCGAAAAAATTGAATTGTTAGAGTCACTTGGTAATTTCCATGAAGCCGAAAAAATTCATCAGCAATTTATCAAAATTGCAAACAATGAAGATTTAGATGATGAAGATTTAGATGATGAAGATTTAGATGATGAAGAATATGTAGATGACCCTGCACGTTTTACATATCCATCAAACATATTTTTCAATAGTGAAACGAATCAGCCAATAATTCATGAAGGTAAAATGTTGTCTGCTCTTAATTCTTCTGATGAAGATATGCCAGAACTAAGAGGCAAAGTTAGAGAAATGACTGGAGTTGAAAATATTACAGTAGTAAGAATTCCAGCTGATATCAGAAAACTTATTGGTGTGCAAACTGAAGCAGATACAAGACGATTAGATAAAATTCATCAAGGTCATGTTGATCAAATAGAAAGATATCCAGACATTGTATATATGTTGTTAATTGGTGATAATACTCTTAATCATGATGAAAAAGACATAATTTTTGGTTCTAAAGAAGATGTAGAAAGTGTTGCAACTCTTTTAAGAAATTATCTTGAACGTCAAGGCATAGATAGAGACATAAAACCAATTGGAATTTCTATATCGATTGCAGATAGCCCTGAAGAAGGTCTGTCTGTACCGGAACTTTACGAAGATGATAGTTTCATTTATCTTGAAAATTCAGAATTGGGAATTTGGGACAGACCTGAAACAAGTGGAGATTTAAATTCATTGTTATTTCATTCTAGTATGATGAATACTATGAATGTTGAAAGACTACAAGAATTACATTCTGGTACAGAAGAATGGGAACTCGATAGTACTTACGGTGATGATGATGATGGTCCAAAATTGTCTTCAATGATAAAAGGTCTTCATAAAATCGCTAATTCTTTGGAAAACGATGGCTTAGTTAAAGAAGCTGAAATTGTCAATGAAATTTTTATGAAACTTTGTAAGAAAAAATCTAAGACAAAGAAAAATGTTCCAAATAATCCTTCTTTATGGGCAGAATGTAAAGCTTGGGCTAAAAGAACTTTTGACGTGTACCCAAGTGCCTATTCAAATGGTGCCGCTAGTAAGAGATATAAGTCAAAAGGTGGAACTTGGAGAAAGGAAAAATAAATGGCATTTCAATTATTAAGAGAATTACCTTCAGGAGTATCAGGAGAATATTGGCGTATAAATTATGTCACTGTAAATTGTAACGAGGATCCTTATGCTCAAATATGGTTAAGTTTATATATTAACAGACAAGCAAGATTAGATAACAAAGCATCAATGCATACAGAAGAGTTGAGAATACCACTTCAACAAATTGATTCTACATTTTCTTATGATTTTAGGGCTTGTTTATACAATGCTATCAAACAACTTCCAGGCTGGGAAGATGCTGTTGATGTATTTGATGATCCTAACAGAGTACCTCTAGTTTTCAATAGTTCAGATTCCACAGATATGAATTTACCTGTTGAAACTAAATTGAATGCTGTTGATCTTTTCAATTTACCTCTAACTTACAGTTTAGTTGACAATCCAATCTATGGAGACGCTGTCTTGACAGGAAATATGGTCACCTACACACCATTTACTGATTATGCTGGCGATGATTCATTTACATTCCAGGTCAACAACGGAGAATTTGACAGTGTACTTGGAATTGTAAGTTTGACTGTTATTTCTACAGTAGAACCTCCTGTTGTAGAACCACCAGTTGATCCGCCGGTTGAACCACCTGTTGTAGAACCACCTACAGAAGTAATCCCATAGAGGCATAAATGGCTTTTCAATTAGATAGAGAATTAGAATCTGGTGTATTAGGTAACTATTGGCGAATCAAGTCTGCGTTAGTAGATTGTGATGGTAATCCAACTGTAGCTGTATACCTGAATTTATATGTCAATAAAGACGCTAGAGATAGTGGCAAATCACCAGTTTTAACTCAAGCTGTTGTATTGTCTTTATTAGATGTCGATATGTTCTATTCTTATGACTTTAGGGCTTGTTTATATAAAGCCCTAAAAGATAAACCAGAATGGGAATTAGCAATAGATATATTTGATGATCCTAATAAAAGGCCATTGGTTACACCAGTAAATCTGACTACCGAGTATGAAACATCAATCAATTTTGATTTAGTTTCTATGGACATTTTCAATTTACCCCTTACATATTCCATTGTGAATATGCCAATTCATGGAACATTGAGCTTGACAGACAATCATTGTGTTTACACGCCTAATTCAGGATTTCACGGAGTTGATGAAGCTGATTTCAAAACTAATAATGGTGAATTTGATTCAGAATTGGGACATATAACAATCAATGTGCAAGACAGTGTTGATAGACCTTCAGCAAACACTGGACAATTCTATACTACTGTTAATGTTCCAGTGATAGTGGATTTAGCAGGATCAGATCCAAATAACTTGTTTTTGATTCCTTCTGTAACACAAAATCCATTGCATGGAACTGTGCAAGAGCTAAATGGAGTTTATACTTACACCCCTGAATTAGATTATGTAGGCGGAGATTATTTCTCTTTCACAGTGGAAAATGATAATTTTGTGAGTAGCGAAGCAATAATTTATATAACAGTTGAATAAAAATGTATAGAATTTCTAAATGGACTAAAAAATACAAAAATTCAATAGACTGCAATAATCCAAAAGGTTTTAGTCAAAGAGCACATTGTCAAGGTAAAAAAAAGAAAAGGAAAAAAGTTTCGATGGAATATTTAAACAGATTAGCTGAACTTGCAGAAACTTTAGAAATAAAAGGGCAATACAAAGAAGCTAATATTATTCACAATATGTTCATAAGAGAAGCTGACAAATTTAAACCACAATATATGGTTGAATTTCCAGTTAATATGGATGATGCTTTGAACAACTATGACAGTGAAAATTATCAAGTTGACGCTGAAGGTGATTGGGAAGAAGCTGAACCAATTTCAGAATTTAGAGAAGAAGCATCTGATGAATTATTACATGCTCCTGCTGCTGTAGATGACAATCATATAATTTTTGAAAACCCAAAAAATGATCACATTGAAGTTATGAATATGATTCCAGAACATCATTTAGATTCTTTACACAACAATAAAGACAAACAAACCAAATGGGTTAAACGAGCACAATAATGTACAGAATTTCTGTCAAAAATATCAGAACAGCAGCTTATAGATTTCCAAAAGTTGATAAAACTCTTGATTTTGAAAAAGTTATGAATGAAATCATCAGAAATCATAGATGGAGTATATCCTGTTCTGAACTAGTGAAATTTGTAAAAAAAGTTTTTATAGTTTTTTTTAATGATGATTCTATTATTTTTGATGATGATACTAAAAAACAACACCTTAGATACCGTGATCCACTTACCGGAGGTGTGTTTGGAGCATCATGTTCAAGTGGCGGAAAACATGGGCAATCTTCAAATTATAATCCATCTGATATCCAAAGACATTTTGCTGAAATTGTAAGATCTTTCAATGCTAGAAAACAAGTAGCTGAACCAATCGGAAGAGCTAGATATGAATGGGAAACTTGGCTTGATAATCCTGATGATGAAATCAATGAAGCATCAAACCAAAGTAATCTTAAACTAGCTAAAAATCATGGCGGATTGGATGATTGGTTTAAAAAAGAAAATTGGGTAGATGTCAGTAGACCAAAGAAAAAAGGTAAGGGATTTGAGCCTTGTGGAAGAGGTAACACATCTAAAGGGAAAAAACCAGTATGTACACCTTCTAATAAAGCGAAAAATCTGACTGAACGTGAAAGAAAAAATAGAATTAGGCAAAAAAGAAGAAAAGAAAAAGAACCTAATCCTGACAAAAAACCAAATAACACAAATTACACTGAACAGGCTGGAGGAAAATCAAACGTGTCAGAAAATCAAAATATTAGATTTGTAGGTAGTAGAATTCCACTAGCTGAAATCCAAAAGAAAGCTAGATTTGTCAAGATAGCTCTTATGGGAGAAGAATATGAAGATATCACCACTCCTATGCCTGAGAGTTTACATCATGAAAAAATAGCTGAAGACATCATTGATTTTGTTATTGAACAGGGTTCTAAGATGATGCCTAAAACTGAGATAGAAAAATTAAGAAATTTAGATCTTTCTAAAGTTCATAATGAACACAAGGTACAATTTTTGCAATTCATAAGACATCTTAGTCAACATGTTGCTAAAGAAGCTATTGAACAAGGTAGAAAAGAAATTCCAGCAGTTGTAATGCAAGTGCTCAAAGACGAAAAGAATCCATTGAATTATTCCGATGTTATTGACAGTATACATAAACTATTAGAGAAGAATAATTAATTATATTTTGAAATAAAAATATTTTTATTTAGGATCAAATCCCAGACCAGTGACAATTTTCCTTTAAAAGAAAGTTTCACTGGTTTTTCTATTAATTCTTCCATTATATTTCCCAAGAGTTCATCTGTTGTCAATATATTAGGATTGTAATCATTATTATTAGAATCAATGATAAATTCATAATATTTTTGTGCTTTTTTATTTGAAGCGATGTAGATATCATTGAATTGATCCATTGTCATTTGGAAAAGGTTATCCGATTCATCATAAAACACCCAAGTATTTTCTGGGATATGAAGAAAAGCATTTGTTCCAGGAATTTGAATAGTATCAATTTCAAATAGGAATTTAGCTTTTATTTCATGAGGATATTTCGGATATGAATAATTGTTAAATTCAAAAAAAGTTTTAGGGTCCATTAGATATTTTCCATGTGTTGTTGTTTAAAAGTATTATAAATTTTACTTCTACTTCTGATAGCTGTTGAATTTATATATTGTCTTGAAACACCTAATTTTTTAGCTATTTCATCGCAAGAAAAACCATCCATATGAAGCATTTTGAGAATTTCAGCATTCTTATCAGTTAATATACTTAAATATTGTTCAGATAATATTTTAGCTTCCACATGGGAATCTATCAATGAATCCATAATTATATTTTTGTTAGGAATGTCACTGTAGAATTCGTTGTAAACAATTTCTGGCTTAATTTTGGAAGCATCTGTAATAACATTGCTTGGGATTTTTATTGTGCCAGTATCAGTTCTCAAGTAATGACTGATAGAAAAATTTATATAATTGTGAATGTGAGTTATTTCTTTCACATTCTTCTTAGGGTCAAATATTCTATACCCTTTGATAGCACCAAGTCTAGCTTCTTGTATCAAATCTTCAAGAGCATATTTGCCATTATATTTTCTGTAAGTTATGTAAGCTAATTTATTAATAAGCTTTTCATATTTCTTCAATATTTTTTCTTCATTGCGTTCTTGTTGATTTTTCATGCTGTGATTTTTCTAGAATAAGAATTCCAAACTTGCAAATCAAATTCTGCCACATTTTTATTGTTCAATTCACACCAATATAAAAATACATCTTCCCAGTATTTATAAGTTACGGAAATAGTGGGAGTAGATTTTGGTGCTCGATCATCAATATTTTCTTTGATGAATTTGAGAATATGAGTGTCAAGTACAGCAATGTTATTTTTGTATGTTCTGTTAGAATGTAAAAGGAAAAATCGACTTGTTTTCATTCCAACACCAGGTATTAATTCTAAGTCTCCTGGTTTCATTTTAGTCAAATCATATTTTTGTTCTGCTAAAAATTTGAAAGCAGAATAGATTTTCTTATATTGTCCAAGTTTAGCTTTTTGAATCTCTTCGAGAAGGATACCATGTTGATTCGAACTTTTTATACTTTGAAAAGGAGATACATGATCTGGCATCATCAGCCTTGCATTGACTGAATCAAAAAATTCTTGTAATTTTTTAGCTTGAATATAAGCTGTCTTGCCAGCAACAACAATACAAAACAGGAGGAACTCTTGTAATTGTTCCTCTGTTCTGTTAAAATTAGTGATGTTGTACGGGTCAATCATCTTCCTCATCGTCCTCAGAACCTATTTTATCAGTTATTCCTAGCATTTCAAGAATGTTGAAATCTTTGTCCCATGATTTCACAAACTTTTTACATGCCTTCCATTCTGAATTGTAATCTGGTTCTGGCTGAGGTCTTTGAATTTCTTCTGCTAAATGCATGATATCTTCCCAGTTTATGTCTTCGTTCATCCAGCTGATTAAAGAATCATCATCTTGTAAAACTGGATCACTGTAATCAACATCAAACTCATCATCATCTGGTGAAGAATTCTTAAAAGCCATCATATCAATCATACGAAATGACCATTGGCTTTGATCTGAAAACTCAACAACAACATCTTTGCAAAATGGTAAATGTTTCTTGGATTGATAATCTCTGAAATTATGTTTCCAATCATCAAATAAATCTATGAAAAAATCTTCTTCCTTAAATTTATCATTTAGATAATCTTTTATTTCATTTTTAGTAGTATCAAAGATAACATCAAAATTTTCATTATTATTTGTTAATGGAGAAGAGTCAATTAATTGCAAAGCCATTGATGAAATCAATGACTTTGTATCTAATTCAAATGTATTCTTCCCTAAACGTACTTTTGCATATTCAGGGAGATCTTCATCAATCAACTACTGATTCCTTCTTTGTTGCTACTTCAATCTTATCGTAATCAATGAGATAGAACTTATCCTTAGAATCTTCAAAATTTGAAACTTTGATTTTAACTTCTGCTAACCGATTGCCAATGTCTTTCATGCTTCTGTCAGGGCTTTTGCCATTAACAGTAATTTCTGGATGAAAATCTTCAGCTCCACCTGAGAAAAATCCAGTCCATACACTCATTTTCTTTTCAGATAAAAACATCCATGTGGCGAATAAATCTTCTAAAGCTTCAGCTTGAGATTCTGTCAAGTTGTCAAAATTAACTGTCATTTTCATAATTTTCTTATACACTCATTCTTCTTCAAATAGTCTTCCTGGATCACCAAAAGATATTCTATCTGGCAAAATATATTTTTCTTCGTAAACATATTTATTGTCCCAAGAGAGATCATATAATTGTAAATTTATATCTGTATTTTTTACAATACGTGTAAATCTAATTCCAACTAGTAGAGGGATAGTTTCTAAATCTAAATCTGGAATTGAATTCCATAAACCAATTGCTATTTTTGTCCAATACTTAAAATCAGAAGAAGCAATAACCAAAGGTGAGGATTTTTTATATGTTCCTCTTTTTTTAGTTTTAGTATTTCTCCAAGATAAATAAATGGAAACTTTTTTAGCTCCAACTTTGTATTTATTTAGCCTATCTATAGCTTTATAAAGCAAAGACTCGAAAATTTCAAAAGAGCCTGAATCGTCCCTTTTTTGTGGGGGTAATACATGTGTGTGTCCAAATGATTTAGGAATGTCATGATTACTTAGTCCATAATCACAAAGCAAACTTCCTCTGATCATGTGCCACCATCGAGCCCCAATGACACTACCCCATGCTTTTTTCAGTTTTATCTCATCCAAAGTTAATAAATCAGAAATTGTTTTAACTTTAGATTGATTTAGTCTAGCTTCCATACGATCAGCTATGCCAGGTAAATCTGTCAATTCAAGTGTTTTCAGTTTATCTTCAGAGTCTGATCCAAAATATGTAAAACCATTAGGCTTTTTGAAATCTGCAGCTACTTTAGCAAGAAAAACATTTCTAGCTACACCGATAGAGCATGTAAGGTGATTTCCAAATTCTTCTAAAAGATCAATCTTCAAAAGAGCAGCTATCATTTCACATTCAAAATCATCGTCTTCATGAATTTCACATGCCATTTCATCAATGGATAACACTTGAATTTTTTGAAAATGATTGCTTAATATTTTTAAGACAGAATTGTGAACTTCTACATATCTTTTTGGCCGAGCTTCAATAACAAAAAGATTAGGAATTTTTTCTTTTGCAACACTAACTCGTGTGCCAGTTTTAACTCCTAATCTTTTAGCTTCATATGAGGCTGCTATAGCGCAAGTGTAGTCTGAAATGCAAGGTACTACAATTAATGGTTTATTCTGATATTCGATATTGTCTTGTTGCTCTACACTAGCATAAAAAGAATCAAAATCAATAAATAAACGCCTAAATTGTGACATAAAATATTATATCAAGAATCCATAAACTTTTCAGCCAAACCTTTAGCAATAATTAAATCATTCACATTTATCCAGCCATTAGATTCTTGGACATAAATTTTAGCTAAAAATCTTCCATATTTTTCTTTCTTATCCTTAATGGATTGAACAATGATTGGCTTGTTCATTAAAAGATTTTCAACAAAATTTTTAGATATTAATCCAGCTTCTCTAGTTGTTCCTTTAGTTTCAGGTGTATTTAATCCAAAAAATCTAAAAGTTTGATTCTTTAAAATTACACCAAATCCTAAATCTATATCGCAGTGAATTGTATCTCCGTCAACTACTTTGGTTACTAGAGCATTATAATGATATTTTACTTGTTCCATATATCTATCCTTAATCAAAAAACCGCCTTTTCAGGGGCGGTTTAGTCTACATGAGCGGTGGTGTTGGTGGTTTTGGTGCTTCACAAGCAATTTTCAATGTTGCTACTAGAGCATATAGAAATACACCGTAAGCAATGATTTTAACAACATTAGTAATTTTAGGCTTGTTGCCTTTTGGATCATAAACTCCCATGACTAACCTCCTTTCATGAAATTTATTTACCTACAAAATTGTTACATCATACCTTCGCTTACAATAATTCTTTCTCCACTAATTGGCTTATCAACAATTAAAGTCTCTGTTGTTAATACCAATCCAGCAATTGAAGATGCATTTTGTAAAGCTGATCTAGTGACTTTAGCAGGGTCAATAATTCCAGATTCAATCATTGGCACAAATAACCCTGTCTTAGCATCTAAGCCGATAGAATTTTCTTTGTTTGTAATCATGTCTACAACAACATCAGGAGACAATCCAGCGTTGTAAGCAATTTGTCTGATTGGTTCCTTGAGAGCTTGCTTTACAATTTCAAAGCCAACTTTTTCATCTTCTTCTGTAAGTGTGTTTACTAATTTGTTTGCAATTCTAAGCAAAGTTGTCCCTCCGCCAGGAACAATACCTTCTTCTACTGCAGCTCTTGTAGCAGCCAAAGCATCTTCATAACGATACTTCTTCTCGGCAAGCTCTGCTTCAGTAGATGCTCCAACTCTAATAACTGCAACACCACCAGTGAGCTTTGCAATTCTTTCATTTAGTACCTTAGCTTCATAATCACTTTCAACCTGAGCTAAAGTAGCTTTTAATTGTGAAACACGATTCTGCAAATCTTCTACTTTTCCACGACCTTCAATAAGAGTTGTAGATTCTTTAGTAACAATAATAGATTTACATTCACCTAAATGATCAATAGTAGTATTTTCAAGATCAAGTCCCATGTCTTTGGTTATAACTGTAGCTCCAGTAAGAGCAGCAAGATCATATAAATAATCTTTCTTTTGATTAGCAAAGCCTGGAGTTTTTACCGCTACCCATGGGAATTTATGCTGATAAATATTTTTCACTAAGAACTGAAGTGCATCACCATCGATAGTTTCAGCAACAATAAGTAATGGCTTCTTCAAATTGTCATTAACTTTTGAAACAACTGGAAGAAGTTTAGTGTAATCAGAAATTTTTCCATCATAAAGAAGAATCTTAACATCAGTGTGTTTACATTCCATTTTTTCAGGATTGTTGACAAAGAATTGTGAAATATAACCTTTGTCAAATTTCATACCTTCTACAAGGGACAAAGTTGTTTCTCTTCCACGACTTTCTTCAATTGTAATAACGCCATCTTTACCAACTTGTTCCATAGCGTCTCCAACAATTTGTCCCACTTCTTCTTCATTACCTGAGATAGTAGCAATGAAAGTAATTTGTTCTTTACTTGTGATTGGGACAGCTTGTTCTTGAACAAGTCTGACAGCGATGTCTACTGCCTTATCAATGCCTTTTTTGACAGAAATAGGATTACCGCCAGCAGAAACATATTTCAATCCTGCTTTGACAAGTGCTTGAGCTAAAACGGTAGCAGTGGTAGTTCCATCTCCAGCAACATCATTTGTTTTACTGGAAACTTGCTTGCATAGTTGAGCTCCTAAATCTTCAAAAGGACACTCTAATTCAACAGCTTTAGCCACTGTTACTCCATCTTTGGTAACAATAGGACCTGACGGACTAGAAATAACTACATTTCTGCCTTTAGGACCTAAGGTGACTTTCACTGCATTTGCTACTGCATCTACTCCACGCTCAAGTGCTTTACGAGCATCTTCATTAAAATTAAATTGTTTAGCTGGCATATTTTCCTCAAAATTTATACTGATAAAGACTCATTTGAAAACCATCCTTGACCTTGGAGGCTTTTGCAAAGCTTTATGTACTTGAACGCACCTTCGGTTGGAACTCTTCCCTTTTTGGTAATTTTTGCAAAAGGCCCAACATATGTAATAGTGTTGCTGTTACGATCTTTGTATTCTAAATGAATATCACTAAGCAAGAAAGGCTCAATCATATCTAAAAGAGTGCTTTCTTGTTCGTTGATCATGGACGCTAAACTACGACTTCCAATAGGAGTTTGGTCTCGCAATAATGTTACTAAATATTTTCTACTTGCGTAATCTAAACCAACAATAGGATCTATTTGTTCAAGACGTAGAGTTTTATACAATAATTCCATAGTCAACATGGAAGAATTTATCTTATAAATATTGTCTGCTTCAACAACATCAATAAAACTTCGCAGTAAATTATAACAAGTTCTAGCTGTACGTCTAGACAACTTAGCTATACGCTTGGCAATTTCAAATGGCACATGAACGTCATACATTCGTTTGCCAGCTTTAAGCACCATTTCTTCCAGTTGTTCCTCAGTGTAAGGAAGCAATTGTCCCTTATATTGAAATCTGGAAAGAAGAGGAGCATTTAGTTCTCCTGTATGTGTTGTAGCTCCAATCAGTGTGAATCTTGGAACTCTAACTTGTATCTGTTTTTGTAAGTTTTTATCTTCTAAAGTGCAGACAAAATCTTCCATAACCCCATAAAGTTGTTCTTGAATCTTTGGTGCTAAAGCATGAATTTCATCAATGAAGATAACATCATTCGCATTGATACCCTTGAGAATTTGATAAAAATCATTCCAATTCTTAATTCTGGTTGCCATGATTTGATGAAATCCCACTTGCATTTCATTAGCCATAACATTTGCCATAGTAGTTTTACCGGCACCAGAAAAACCTAAGAAAAGCAAATGTCCAATGCTAATATTATTCTTCTGAAATGCTGAAATCTTAATGCGTAAATATTCTTTGACATCATCTTGTCCAATGACATCTTTGAAATTTTTTGGCCTTATATTCAAATCATTGCTTATCATCTTTGTTTGTATGTCTTCAACGAGATCCATCATTTTTGATTCCGAGTTGTGAGCAAAAGCTTCGTCCATGTTAATGTGCCTTTGTATAAATGTTGTATGAATTGTATCACCGTGTTTGTTGTTAACCAAGAAGAACAGCTGAAAAATTTGATTCAAGAAACCAGAGACATTTTGTCACATCGAATGTTTATATTAAATAACTTTGATTTTGACAAGAAAAAATGTTCTTACATCTTACCTAGTGATCTTTTAATTAATTACAATTCTGATAAATTTCTTACCGAAGAAATTGTCCAAAGAATGTCCTTGATGTACACAGAGCCTTTGTATGAAAAGATATTAATTCCATATGGAGATTTCACTTTTTCAGATGTAGAGAATGTTATCAACACTGAATATAAAGAATCTTCATCTTATGAAAATTTAGAAATCATAATAAGAGAAGATGCAATATTGAATGGTATCAAATTTGTAAAAATAAATGTCATCCCAGATAACATTTTAGAAGAATCAGACATGATGTTCTCAGCTATGAATGAAGAACCTGTAAATGAAGAATATTTCGACAAAGCATTAAATGAAATAATTCCATATGGAAATTTTGACTTTTCATCTATAACAAATCTTGAAATTATAGATATCTTAGAAAAGTATTCAGACAAAAACGCAAAAAATATAATTAAAATATTTTACAATCCATCAAGTCAAATTAATCAAAAATCTTCTCTTGTTGTGATCGACAATAATTTTGAATTAGAAAATTATTCATTCGTAATTAAAAGACTTGATGGACTGAAAATTTATTTAGTTTAGCTACTCAGGTTCAGCACTTCCTTCGAAAATAATTCCTTTTGTTTCTGGGAATTTTTCATACCATTCAAGCAACATTTCTTTGCAATGTTCAGCATATTTATAATGAGCTCCCACGCCTGTTCTTAATTCCATTTCATACAAGAATTTATCAGCTGTAGTAGTGTGCTCAAAATAATATTTATGTCCTAAACTTGTGAAATAAATATATTCATCATGGTCTTTTAAGATTTCTCTTGACCGAATTGTTGATGATTTAAAATCTTCATATGTTTTAGTTATGAAATTCTTAAATGAATCATCGCTGTTTTCAGGAATTTGATCAGTGGAACCGTAAAATCCTACAGGTAAAAGAGGACAGTATTTAGTTCCAGTTCTATGCCTATTGAGATCTCTTATTTCTCCAAAACTAATACCATCCCAGGCAAATTTTACGGATGTTCTTGAAATGGTGCTCCCAAAAGGTGAATATCTATTAACTCTATGTTTACAAGCATCTACATAAACACTTTCAGAATAAAATCTTTCATCTGAACTAAAATAAACTTGTGTCTCATTGTCTTCTAATATAACGTCATAATCATTATTATCAAGAACAATTTGTCTTTCAATATTTATACATTTCCTGAGAGCATCTGTTGGCTTTGTATGCTTCAATAATCTAGGAGCGCCAAGAGACATTTGTTCTGCTATCTGTTCACCAATCAAATTTAGCTCTCTGAGAGGATGAGATTGAAGTGTAGCAGAGATATTTGCCCATGCTCTAGCTGATTGAACCATCATAACACCAGTTTTTGCAGCTACAGGTAAATATACTCTTGCACGATCAAATGCATAATTTCTCACCATTCTAGCTACTTGATTTTTATCTTTATTTAAATTAGATTCTAATAAAGATTTTGGAATTCTAGCTAATTCTGGATTTGAAGTTACTAATTTATGCCAACTTCTCAAACATAAATCGTAATTCTTAAAAGCTTTTTCAATGTAATTTAGATATTCTTGTTGAAGATTTTCTGGAATGCCTAAAATGTCTAGATCTACAGTTCCATTTGAATCCATTTGAATGTATCTTGTAGAGCATTCTTGTCCCCCAGCTGTTGGAGATAAAGTCCAAAGATAATAAGCAGCAAATTGGGATATTCCATCTATGAATAAAGCTAAAGGAGCCATGTCTGCAATCGATGCATGGCCATAATCAAGCATTTTGAAAATTCCATCTACAGATTTATCAGTATTGGAAAAATCAATTTTAGCTACAATTGAATCTAACCCTTCATTATTACGAGAATATCTAGCTCCTGTTGCTGCTAATAATTCAGGAGTGAGCGAATAGCAATCTGATTGAATTGCTTGTTCTGTAGGACATAAAGATACATATTGAATTTTCATGATAATAAAAAAGCACCATCTCAGAGCGCCCCCTCCCTTAGTAATGAGACGATGACAATGGTGCCCGAATATATTTTACATCAGTTTTTCAATAAATACATATAATGAAGGAAATAAATTTTTCAAATCGTAAATTAACAAGTAAGCTTTTGTCTATTCGGAGAATTCTTCATGAGTATTGAAAACGGTTTGTTTAATCGCCAATTAAAAGCATCTATAGGATTGTCTTCAACAACTGGCACTGTGTTTTATTTTACATTGCCTTGGTCTCCTCAATCTTTAATTGATGAGATTAGGTTGACAAATATTTCTGGTGTAGCTTTTACTGCAACTGCGCTTAATATTTTGGATATTGGGGCACACTATAGAAATAGTACAACAGATGGAAAAGCACATGTAATTTTCAGAGATGCTACTGATAAAAATGCTACAGCTAATGAAGCTTTCTGGACTAACTGGAACTTCAATCCTCCAATTTATCATGACAATTTATACAATAGACCTTACTTAAATATTGCTGTTTCAATGACAGAATCTAGAGTTATGGCTCCATACCTCACTGTCACTGGTAGAAAGTCTAATGCTCCTACATACCAAAAAGACAGAACAAAAGTTAATAATTTTGACGACTATAGAGTTTTAGTTGGTGTTAATCAAACTGGTAACGGTGGTACAGGCGGACAGATATTTGATGTTACAAACACTGCTAAAGGTAATGGCGGAGACAATGTTGCAAGATTTGGATTTGGAACTACAAATGACTATATTTATGTAGGTTCTAGAACATTGATAGATCACTGGGAGTTTCAAGTAGCTTTTGGCGCTACTTACCCAGCTAACTTAACATCTCAAATTTGGGCTGGTGCTGGATGGTCTGACTTTACAGCAATTGATGACACTTCTACTGGTAATAGTGACACAATGAGATTTTCTGGAATTATTGAAGGATTAGGAATTGGGTCATCAACTTGGACACCTGTTGTATTTAGACCTTCTACTAACATACAGTTGCCAAATGACCCATTAACAGGCATTGCTGACTCCATGGGTATCACTGGAACATATCCTATTGTTATGCTTCCACCTAACCCTCCTAGATTTTGGGCTAGATTTAGAGTAAATACTTCATCTAACTTATTATGGCAACCATTAAGACTAGCAAAACTTCTACCAATTGAAGAAGATTACACTGGATAAAAAAAGCCCTCGAAAGAGGGCTTTTTATTTACCAACCTTTGGAGAATAAGGATTCATCACACCTTACTTCTCGATGTAGATCAAATCCATACAATTTAGTATCTATTTCATAAATTTTGACACTAGGATTGTCTAACAACCAAAATTCTCCTCTTCCCTTTTGAATTTCTTTTGTAAGAGGTTCTAATGTTTTTAAGTAAGATGAATTGGCCCACCAAAAGTGTCCAGCAAAAGTTTTTCTATTATCAGGCTCCCCAAATTTTCTAGTTTCTTCATCAGGTTTGAAAAGCCATCCTCCAGAAACATCATTATTCTCAAGCTCCTGTAATCTTTCAACCCAGTGATTGATAATATGTAAATCTGAATATCTAATCCAGTTAGCTATAGGAGCAGGTAATGGATTGTAAGAAAAGCCTTTTGTATGAAAATAACATATTTTGTGATTGTTATCCAGATCTAAATATGTATCGTGCATTTTATTCAAAATGTCACATTCATTCCCAATAGCTGGGTTAGGATCTTTGATAAATTCAATCTTGTTATAAATTAGTTTTAATTCATCAAAATAAAATTCTTGAGATTCTTTGACCCCGGATAGATAAATATAAACTTTTGAAATTTTGTTATACAATCCAGAATCTGTAAGTTTAAAGAATTTATTTGAAATATATGTGCTAATACGAGAAAGTGGGACAGAATTTCTCTCTGTCCCACACCAGCAGTAAAACCAAATGTCTATTGGATCATTCATATTTTTTCTACAAGTCCAAATTCAATTTCCAATGGAGTTTCTCTTCCAAATAAAGAAATCAATACTTTCATAACTTCTTTTTCTTCATAAACTTCATCCACTTTTCCAGTGCAATCAGTGAATGGCCCACTTGTAATTCTTACATTCATATCTTTGGACCATTTCTTCTTAACTACAAATCCCTTATTAGGATTGATAGATTCAAGAACAGATTGAATTTCAGAATCTTTTAGAGACTTTGGTTTTCCAGCTACAGAAATAAAATTCAATACTCCAGGTACATGTCGGATGTAATTAAAGCTGTTTTCATCAAGATTCATATTTAGTAAAACATACCCTGGGAAAACTTTGGTGGTTGTTTCTACCTTTTTTCCATGTTTTCTTTTAACATCAACTTCAACAGGGATAATCACTTCACCAATATGATTTTGCATGTTTTCTTTTTGTGCAGTTTTAGAAATGTAATCCTTAACCTTTTGTTCAGCTTTGGCCATTACATGGACTGCATACCACTTGAATCTCATGCTTTTGTCCTTTTACTTCGCTTAGGCTTTGTTTCTGCATCTACCCATAACCAACATTGCACATAAGCTCCATTGACTACATTAGAAACTGTTGCATCTTCGTCTACTTGAAATTCTTCATTCTTTACAGCAGCAACATCAATTTTTGTCATCTTATCCATAGCAGCTTTTCTGTAGTTGCTTTGATCTGTAGATGATTTAAGTTTTTGATATGACAAAGATTCTAATAGTTCTCTAGTAGCTGCATCCCTACAGGTTTTATTGAGGGATGTGATCATAGTTGCCAATTGCTTATCGCTCAAATAATAATAACTCATTTACTTAATCCTTGACCATTTGAAACCATGGAGAGATTCAGCACCAGCTCCTTGGTAATGATTATTTTTACCACGTCTCTCTACAATTTTCCAGACTATAGTGCCATTTTCCTTAAGAAGATTTTTTTCTAAATCTTTGATCGTCAACATTTGATCTAATGAAGGACGAATACAGCATTCAATATAAATCACTTTATTTGAAGAATAAACCACTTTTGCTATACCTGAAAAATACATCAAATCTACTACTGGATTGTTAGAATAACTTAAATTTGCTAATTCTCTAGTAATCTTTTTTGCTGACATTTCAAATTCTGGCAATTGATTAGACAACTTCCCATTTCTGTATAGCCAATGAGCAAATACATCTTGTTCGTTTTCTACGTTTTCAATAGTTTCCAAATATTCTTCGGGAGCTATATCTTCAAAAATTTTATCTATAGAATTTTGGTACTTAAAAACAGAACGGTTTAAATTTTTTTCTTGAAGATAAGAACATTGCTGCTCTAATTTTCTATTTAACAAATCACACAAATCATAATTCATATATCTTTTATAAAGAACTTACAGGTAAAAAAGAAGATTTTTTTAAATAAAATAGTAAATAATAATTTTGTTAGGAAGTCAGCATGTCAAATTTAGATAAATTGAATCAAATTATCACTAGTTTAGAAGAAGAAGGTTTCTATAGAGAAGCTGATATACTTATGAATGTTTTTGAAAGAACAGCACAAGTACAACCAACATATGAAACATTTTTAGGATATTTAGGGGGAGCTAGTAGTCAGACATCTAAAGTATTAGCTTTGATGTATGAAGGAAAAAATTTCAATTTCTTATCAGGTTCAGGATTTGGGCCTAATCAATTAGGAGCAGTGCAAGAAGCTGTTGGAATTCTTCCTAACGAAAAAGGGTTCAAAATGTTATTTGGACCTAAAACTAAAGCATCATTACAGAATTTTTATGCAAGATACAATGATCCAAAAAAAGCTGATGTTGCTTTAGCTGCTAAAATTACAACCACTCAAAGCTACAAACAGTCTCGAAAATCAATTACACCATCAAGAGCTTTACCGGGAACTGGCTCCGAACAAGATTTCTAAAATCTAATCATCCTTGTCAAAGTCTGCAACAGATATTAACATCTCAGCAGACTTTGTCATTTTAAGTAGTGCTGAACATAATTTTTCATAGCTTATGTCGTCAGTTTCTTCATCATTTATCATTTTTCCAGCATTCAAGTCATCCAAAACATCTTTGCCTAACAATAATAATTTTGTAAATTCAAACATTAAATGATTATATTGTTTAGTAAATTCATTTATTTTTTGAGATTGAATGTCATCCATGCTCCTATTGTACAATTACTTTTATGGTAACAATTACAATTGATGAAGCTTATGCATTTGACATGCTATCTATCTTACAAGTTAAGCTTAATGAATCTATAGATGAAAATAAAAGAAAATCTATAGAAGAAAATTACAGAATTTTATCTAATGATTTGCAAAAACAAATTGGCACAGATAAATTTCAATCAGTAATTGAAAGCTATTTATATAGTGAATTAGTGGTTAAAAATAAACAAATTTTTGACCTTGTAGATATCACTAAAACGATTGATGGCCCTCCACATGATTTATGGAAAGAAAATTACAATCGATATCTTGCTAAACAAGCTTTGCAAAAAGAATTTTTTGATAATGAAATATTAGAAACTAAGCTTGACGAGTGATGGAATATTTTTCTTCAAAAAGTGTATAATATTATTTGAGTGTAAACCACTCAGGTGATCTTTTAGACACCTATTATCAAGCGCACCTCATGGGCGCAAATGGAGAAAAATATGGCTAGTATTGATGATGTATTAAATCTATCTCAGCATAGAATTTTAATGCCCAATCGCAATTTGATCATGGATCAACATGAACAGATTTTCAATAAAATATTTGACGATTTATTAGGTAATCGCAAAAAATTTATTTATTCCAACACTTCTTATCCTAAAATGGATATCTTTGAAGACGATTTGTATTTCTGCTTGGACTTTGCTGTACCAGGTGTTGCAGAAAAAGATCTTGACATTGAAGTGGTTAAGGAAACAAAACTTCTTACAGTTACTGGAAATTCAAGAATTTTAAGAGAGAAAAGTTATTTCTATCATATTAAAGAATTGAAACAATCTGCTTTTACAAGAACAATTCAATTACCAGATGATCTTGATCTTGAACCTGAAGTTTGCCATTTAGAAGATGGTATCTTAAAATTAGCATTTAAGAAAATTATTGCTAAAAAAGAAGAACCAACAGAAACAGTAAAAAAGATTTCAATAAAGAAATCTTAGAACGAAGGGGAAGAAGCAATTCTTCCCCTTTTTTATCAATGTACAATAGATTTATGCTGGTAATTTTTGACCTAGATGGCGTATTAGTTGAAGCTAAAGAAATTCATTTTCAATCCCTAAATAAAGCTTTAGCAGATATTTCTGAAGATTATGTGATTTCATGGGAAGAACATTTGAAATCATATGATGGATTAAAAACTTTAGACAAATTGCTTTTATTGTCTAAGAATAAAAATTTACCTCATAATGAAAATCTTTATCACAGAGTATTTCAAGACAAACAACATTATACTAGTGAATTCTTAGCTAAAATTCCCAGAAATCTTGAATTAATTACATTGTTTACGAAATTGAAGTCTCAAGGCTTTAAGTTAGCTTGTTGTTCAAATTCTATTAGACAAACTGTAGACATATGCCTCAAGAATTTAGGGATTATAGATTTTTTTGATATCACCCTATCTAACGAAAATGTAAAGTTTTCAAAGCCACATCCTGAAATTTATTGGAAAGCTATGTCTCATTTTGGCATATTTCCAAAAGAAACTATTATTGTTGAAGATTCTCCTGTTGGATTGAAAGCTGCTTACAGTTCTGGAGCAAATGTAATACGAGTAGATAATCCCAAAGATTTAACATATGAATTAATTCAAAGCTCACTTAAATCTTTATCTGGTGAAAAAATAAAATGGAAAGATAAAAAAATGAATGTAGTAATTCCAATGGCAGGAAATGGTAGTAGATTTCAACAGGCAGGTTTCACTTTTCCTAAGCCATTGATAGAAGTTCATGGCAAACCTATGATTCAGGTAGTTATTGAAAATTTAGCAGTGGATGCTAATTTTATTTTCATTGTCCAAAAAGAACATAGGGAAAAATTCAATTTGGATTCTATGCTTCCATTAATTTCTCCAGGATGCAAAATTGTAGAGGCGGAGCAAGTTACTGAAGGCGCTGCTTGCACTGTTTTATTAGCTAAAAGTTTGATTGACAATGACGAACCTTTAGTAATTGCAAATTCAGATCAATTTGTTGAATGGAATAGTTTAGACTTCTTCTATAAGATGAATGAACAAAGTTTAGATGCTGGAATTGTCACATTTAAATCGAATCACCCTAAATGGTCATATGCTAAATTAGACGATAATGATTATGTAATTCAAGTGGCAGAAAAAAATCCTATTTCCAATGTTGCAACTGTGGGAATTTATTGGTGGAAAAAAGGCTCTGATTTTGTAAAATTTGCTGAACAGATGATAGATAAAAATATCAGAGTGAATAATGAATTTTATGTCTGCCCCGTTTTCAATGAAGCAATAGAATCAAATCTAAAAATAAAGACTTTTGATATTCCAAAAATGTGGGGACTTGGAACTCCTGAAGATCTAAGATATTATGAGGAAAATTATGGCTCAAATAAACACAAAATCTAATTATTTTGGTAATTGGCAAAACAATAGAATAAAATTTATGCTAGATAAATATGGCTCAGATTTTTTCAAAGATAAGAAAATATTAGAGCTTGGAAGCTTTAATGGATATATTGGAAATTTCTTTCAAAAAGAACTTGGGGCTGATGTCACTTGTGTTGAAGGTAGATTTGAAAATGTCATGTTTATGTATTTTAATTACCCTAACTTAAAAATTATTCAAAAAAATATGGATTCTAAAGAATGGGATTTAGGTAAATTTGATATTATTATCAATTTTGGTTTATATTATCATTTAGAATTTTTCCACAAAGAGCATATGGAAAATTGCATCAATAATTGTGATTTGATGTTTTTTGAATCTGTGATTTATGATTCATTTGAACCTGAAATTTACTTTAGACAAGAAAGTGGTAATGATCAATCTTTGTCAGCACAGGGAGGGAATCCATCCACTTCTTATGTTGAAAATATGTTTAAAGAAAACAATTGCAAGTTTACTAAATATTCAGACAGTGTTTTGAATGGTGAACTACACCATTATGATTGGTCTGATCTAAATTCTAAAAAATTTGATCTTTATGCAAGAAGATTTTGGATAGTAGAAAATTAGTTTTCATTTAAGTTTGCATTTTATTCTATAAGGAATATAATAGTTTTATGATTATCCCAACAGTTTTGGAAAAGTCTGCTACAGGCGAAAGAGCTTATGATATTTGGTCACGTCTTCTTAAAGATCGAATTGTATTTTTAGGACAAGAAGTGGATGATTATGTTATCAATCTCATTATTGCACAAATGCTATTCTTGGATCGTGAGGATGGCAACCTTCCTATTGAATTCTATATTAATAGCCCTGGCGGAAGTGTTTCTGCTGGTCTCGCTTTGTATGATGTTATGCATACTATTTCTGCTCCAGTAAATACCACTTGTGTAGGAATGGCCGCTTCTATGGGAGCGATTCTATTAGCAGGAGGCACAGGAACTCGTGCTGCTCTTCCTCATTCTAGAATTATGATTCACCAAGTTTCTTCTGGATTCCGTGGCACTTCTGCAGATATGAGAATTCAAGTCACTGAAACTAATAAACTTGAGGATCAATTATTTCAAATTTTATCTGATAAAACAGGCAAAACTAAAAAGCAAATTGCTAAAGACTGCGATAGAGATTACTACATGTCTCCAACAGAAGCATTAGATTATGGAATCATTGATCAAGTTGTCGAAAGTAAGAAAAATGGCAAGAATTCTTAAGACAAAATCGATTTACTACAACGATGTAAATCTTGTAGCTCAACCTTGCAAAGTTAAGTCTCGTAAAGATATTCCTGTTGAATTAAACAGGATTATCGTATCTCCAATGGAAGCGATTATTGGTAAAACATTTGCTATGAAGGCAAATGAACTTGGGCTTACCTTATGTTTGCATCGCTTTTGTTCAATTGATGAACAAGTAGAATTATATAATTCTTTACCTAATAAAAAAAATGTATTTGTTTCTATTGGACTAAACGACTGGAAAAGAGTAGAAGCTTTTGCTGAATTAGGTGCAGATTCTTGGTTGATTGATATGGCTAATGGCTATATGAATAAAGAAATCCAAGATTGTGTTTCAGAACTTTCCAATCAAGCTTTCATAAGCAAACTTATGATGGGCAATGTGCATTCTGAACGTGGTTTTCAAATGCTTGCACAAATTGTTCCTGAGAAATCATTTCCAAGATACATTCGTGTAGGTATTGCTGGTGGAAGTCCTTGTGCCACTAACGATTCAACAGGCTATAATCGTGGCCCAATCACTGAAATCATGGAAATTGATGAATCTAACCCATGGGATCCTACAAGTGATCAGGTTTTTCTCAATCGCAAGCCATTTATCATTGCTGATGGTGGAATTAAAAACGCTGGATATGCTGCTAAAGCTTTTGGGGCTGGTGCTGATTATGTTATGATGGGTGGATATTTTGCCCGTGCATTTGAAGCTGAAACTCATGTTATAGGTGATGGTTATTATTGGGGTGGAGCATCTCATAAGCAACAAATCCTCTCCACTGGTAAAGCATATCGACATTCAGAAGGAAAAGAAGTGCCAATTCTTGATGAATTAAGCTCTCTTCAAACACTTGTGGATGAACTTTGGGGTGGTATATCTTCTGCAGTTTCTTATGGTGGTTATGATACACTAACTAACTTCATCGGTAATGGTGTTTTTGAAATTAAGCAAAACTCATTACCACCAAGGAGAGGTTGATGTCTCGTAATAAATTTTACGATAAAACTATTCTACAATTGAAAGAAATGTTCAAAGACGAAACAGCTTTGAACATTCTTGACAATATGCAAGCAGTTTATGAAGCAAAAGATAATGATTATTCTGCCACTGGTCTTCCTATGGGTAATCTTCGCAAGTGTGAGGATGCTGGCATTGAGGCTTGGAGAGGATGTTTAGTTCGGATTGGGGATAAAATGTCCCGTCTTGAAAACTTTCTTAAAGAAAAAGAATATCTTGTTATATCTGAAAGAGCAGAAGATACAGTCATTGATCTTGCTAATTATGCTATCTTGATGTCATGCTTGATTGAAGAAATTAAAAAACCTCATTCAGATTTTTATTGGAATTTGTCTGAAAGAGCACAAGAGAATCTTTCAAGCTTATCTTATTATTGTGTATTTCAAGCAACTCTTTGGAAGAACAATGATGAAGAAAATGGTTTAGTTTTTTTAGAAAAAGCATTAAGCTATTGGCCTTTGCTTTGCGAATATTCCTTGGAGATGCAATAATACATGTTTTCTGATAATTGCAGAGATTATGTTTTCAATTACTTGAAGAAAAAATTTCCTAAAGCTCGCAGAGAAGATTTAGAAGATGTAGCGCAAAACACTCTTGTAAAAGCTTTTCGTTTTAAAGATAATTTCAATAATGAGTGCTCATGGAAAACATGGCTTGGCAGTATTGCACACAATATGTATATTGATAGTTTGAGAAAACCTTATGTCAAGCATGAAAATATTCTTGAATCTGCTGAGAGTTTTCACATATTTGAAGACATAAGAGAAGATGATTTTTCTGAAACTTTTTGTAATGAAGATCATCTCATTAAGATAAGTGATGAATTGTTGTCTGGTTTTGAAAATAATGTTCATGTAGAAGCATTTAGGATGAATGTTATTGATGATATTGGCTACAAAGAAATTGCATTAATTCAAAATGTCGCTATTGGCACTATTAAATCTCGTGTCTATAGAGGTAAAAAATTATTGCGAGACAAATATATTCAAATTTGTAATCAAGAAGCATGTTTGTTGGTATAATGGTTTTGAATTTGTTTTGTAAACAAAGTAAAGGAAAAATAAAATGAAAAAGTTTCTTTTTAGTCTTTTGACTATCTTTACATTTGTAGCTTTTGCTAATGCACAAGTTACCACTGTTACTCCTCCAGTAAAGTCTGATGTGAAGGCACAATCTTATGATTATCGTGCTACCGCTACAGGCTATGCTGCTCAATGGGTTGGCGATGGACGAAATGTACGTGCAGGATTCAATATTGGTGGTGGCATGCCAGTTGGTCAAGTGTATGGCAATCTTCCAAAAACGTTGGCTGACTTTAGACTTGTTCCTTTTGTCACTGTAGACGGATCCCAGTCTGGCGCAGCTCCTAGAGCCACTGTTGCTTTACTTGCTCCTGAGCTTTATGTAAATAGATATCTTGGAGTTCAACTTGGTGGAGTTTTGAATGGCCTTGATACTCGAAATGACTGGAAGGCTGTGAGCGGAGTGCTTCCTTATGTGAAGGTTGCAGTTTATCTAACTCGAAAGTGATGATATTATGGGACTTTTAGATGATGAATTAAAATCTATAAAGTCTCAATGTATCAGAAAACCAGAATGGGCAACTTGCAGATATTGCAAGTTGCCCTTTAAAACATCATGTTTTGAAAATTCTTGTCAAAGATGTAAGCATTTTGATTTATATCTCGTTGAACTAAATGCAAAAATGATGTTGTTGTTTATTGTTTTTTGTATAATAATTTCTATAGTTTTAGTGTCTGTTGATGTATTTATCATCAATTACACTAAAAATAGAAATATCATACTATTCCTATCGACAATTTTTAGTCTTATTGTAGGATGGATTATGAGTAAAATTATTTGGAAGTTTATGAAATGACAAGAATGATAAGTTTTAGAGTTTGGCTCTCATTTTATTTAGTGTCTATGCTAGCTGTTAGTGGAGGACTACAGAAATTAGTATTGGCATCTGCAAAAGATCTCTTGTTTTACTCTTTAGTAACAGGAGTTTTTGCTTTTATATGTTGTAGAGCTATATCTGATTTTATTTATTTAAAAGGAATGAAGAATGCCTAGACCCCGAAAAACAGAAACTTTAGTAGAAGAAACATCCCTAACCTCTGATGAAAATAAAGTTGATGATTTATCAATTGATTCTACAGAAGAAGTGGTTGAATATGTAAAACCTGAACCTATTGTTATAAATGTACCATTAGCTCAAGTTTTTCAACCTATCACCATGCCTAGCCATGTCGTACCTGAACCTGTTGACAGAGGCATGTTGTTCATCGTTAATGATAGAGGCAATCCAGTTTGTACAGTTTACGAAGATTCACCAAAATTAATTGAATTCTTAGATTCAAATAAATCAGAATTAAACGATAGAATTCAACAATTAAAACGAACTGTTACTGATGACAAAGAATTAGTAAGGATGAATTTACCTTTTTCTGCTTTTAATTATGATTCAGTTTCTCAATATCAAGCTCAAAATGGTTTAGCACCAGTTCCACCATCAATAACTAATTGGATGGAATTTCACAAAAAAGAAAACTATGAGCAAACTGATGAAGAAATTGCCCTTAGAGTTTTTGGAGATTTAAGATGGAGTTTTATTCCTACCAAAATGGCTGACTAGTATGCAAAAAGTAATTATCACTGTCAATATTGCACATGCCAGGATAATTTCAAAAGCATTAGACTATTTAAGGTCAATTAGCAAGGGTGAATTGAATCGTATTCCTGATCTCATATACGAGAATAACACCACCCTTGCTCAATTTTGTAACATTGATATCACTAAGTTCGAAAAAGATATACATAATCTTAAAAACGAATTGATCAATGTAGAAAACAAATATTTCACAAGATATCTAAATATTTTGCAATTAGGTCTATTTGGAACTCAAATAATTTCAGTAAAGAAAAAATTTCTTGAAACTTGCTTTATTTTCAAAAAACGCAGAAGAGAATTTTCCAATGTTCCATTGACAATTGAAGAACTACAGATTGTTAAATTAGCTTGCAAACTTTATCTAAACTTATTATGTGGAAATTTAAATTATTGTTGCGAAATTTATAAATTTATCCCCAAAATTAATTCTGATATTTGTATTGATATTCAAGAATGCCATGATTCATTTGATTTTTATTTAGAAATCACATCAAGATGCCTTAATAGAAAAGCAAAATGGTGTTACGATATTATTGCAGTTATTGACAATATTAAGCCATTTCCAGTCAGACTTGGTACACTTCCTGAGATTAAAATTCAATATATAGAACTTAAGAGTAATTTAAATGATTAGAATGACTGATTTGTCAGCAATTGATAGATTTATAGATATGTTTGGTGAAGATATTTATGTATTTTCCACATTTAGTAATTCATCAATGGAATTATATGATTTAAGATATTTTCTGGAAGACGAAAATACAGCTTGTTCATTAGATTTTTTTGATGCTAAAGTAGATGGAATTTACGATAAAGCATCTGGCAAAAAAGTTGTGACAATTATTCAAAATGATAACTATCACAGAGATGATTTGAATGATATCTAATTATCAAAGAGCTATCAGTAAAAAGCTTTTTGCATCAATTGAACCTAAAAAATTAAAAAAATCTCATATTGATAATAAGATAAGAGATGCTGTTTACAAAATAAACTCTTCAGATTGGGTATGGACCATTTGGAGTTGCCAAGGTCACATACATAAAAAAGACTACAAATCTATCACTTATATTTCTTTTTGTTGTCTCAAAGGACATGAGCCTAAATTGGTAAATTCTGTTTATCAATCTATAGAAAAATATCATCTTAATCTAAGCAATGAAAATTTCAAAAGACAAGAAATTTCAGTGGAATTTACTTTTAACTATTTTGACAATGAATTTACAAAAATAAATTTATATTTCCCAAATGTCAACAATCAACAATGTATCAATAACAACATTAATATCATAAATTTATTAGCAGATCACATATAAAAAAAGCCTCCCGAAGGAGGCTTCTACTACATTGTTCTTTCTCGAATAATTGTAGATTTTTCATGTCCTACAATAATGCTTGGATCTATATAAATCTTCACTCCAGCATCATTTAATTTCCAACACATACTAACATCTTCTGAGCTGAAGTCTTTTGAAAATTCAATTTCATGCATGATAGGTTCGAACCATGGGTATGTAATTTTTTCCAAAGCACCTTTCTTCATCATCAAGAATCCCATACCTGCATAAAACACTTCAGCTAATTTCATTGGGCTTTGTTGTGCAATTTCTCTCAACTGTTGAGGTGATAAGAATGGGAACATACCTGTTTTGAGGAAGAAGTCTAAATCCCAATCTTTAACAATTGTAGAATGAGTGCCAGAAGTTGTAAGATAAATTCCACCACATACTTCAATATTCTTATGTTTTTCCATTGTTTTGAATAATGAAAGAACCTGCTCAGGCTCGAATTGAATATCAGTGTCAAGCCACATAAGATAATCGTATTTGATTTTTCCTTGGAATGGAATTTGATGTTTTCCAGCACGGTTATCAGCACCTAAGATGTTTGCTCGGCAGTGAAAAATTACTGGAGAATAATGTCTACTCACCATAATATCAAATGGCAAACCTCTAGCTGCAGCAAGCATCATTTTAGTCCAACTGTCAAAAAACGCAGGACTAAATTGGCCACCAGGAACACAGAAAACAACTAATGGTTTTCTCTGTGGCTGTAGATTCACTGGTTGCGATAACTTTGTCGGAGAATTAGTACTAAATTTCATAATAGTTTTATACAAGATGTTGCTCATAAATTTGACTGTTGCTATAATATTTTATGAACGAAAATTTAAATATGTTTTTATCTGAGAACGATGAAATCATAAATTACAATCCCAAAGAAGATATTGAATACTTGAATAGCGTTAAGTATAGTGATTACTTGAAAACGGATCATTGGAGAAAAATAAAGTCCAAATATGTAGAAATTTCTGACAATAAATGTGTTTTATGTCCGATAGATAAAATCAATAAAGAATTACATTTACATCATAAAACTTATAACATTGAAGATAACGTAGATAAAAGTTTGCTTGGTAAAGAAAGATATTGTGACTTAGTTTGGCTTTGTGAAGAACATCATAAAATAATTCATGCAAGAGAATCTGATGGCAGTATGGTTAGGTCAGACAAAACAAAAAA
>Ga0070744_10000060_pt1 | contig 26036 bp, 26 predicted proteins | sample ColrivemetaGS535_FD_74188 | JGI IMG/M metagenome (GOLD analysis project Ga0070744, IMG submission 74188) | Estuarine microbial communities from the Columbia River estuary, USA - metaG S.535 | ecosystem: Environmental > Aquatic > Marine > Intertidal zone > Estuary | place: USA: Columbia River...
AATTTCTCTTCCGCAAGGCACGCATCGTCATCGTACTTTGTTTGGTCAAGGAGATTCCGTTTAAAAGCAAATGTTCCTGCTGTAGCATGTTTATCTCCGTAAGGACCGAATTGATACATTTGATTGATGTGTTTAAAGTAAATATACATTTCGCTACTACCTCCACATAAAGCGTGCTTGTTTGTAATAAGTTTAAAAACTGCGTGTTGAATTCTTTCGGGTGGATAATAATCATCGTCATCCATATATACAATAATCTCTCCCTTGGTTTTTTCATGCATTAGATTTCTCTTCTTTCCTAATGTCATTTTTGTGTCATATTCAAAATATGACACGTTTGGATGAGATTTAACTAGGTCGCCAATCTTATCTGTCCCGTCGTCAATAATAATCCATTCGATTTTATCTTTTGGATACGTTTGATGATCGAAGCAATCAAGCATTGTTTTTATAAAAGGTCTACGATTAAATGTGGGGGTACATACACTTACGTACGGAACGTCTTTCCAAGTATTTATGTTTTTCTCTATAACTTTCTTTTTTTTCATTAGTATCTAACTAATTTGTTCTTTATATTATTTAAGATAGGCAAATAATGACATATAGCATAATTATTATTCATCATCATCATCATCGTCACAAGCATTCCCGCATAAATATTGCCCACTGCCTTTCATTTGAACAATGTCTTTGGTTTTTCCACACAAATCGCACTCAGAATCTTGTACGTATAAAATATCTCCACCTCCATCGTCATTATAATAACCGTCGCATAAGCAACATTTTTGCCACTGACCTGTTTGATAAGTTTCTTCTGTATCATTTTCAAAATCCCAATCAGATGGATATCTTTCACAATCTATATCCTTACACAAAGTATAACTGATATTTGGCATGATTGAATAAATAATACCAAATCTTATTATATCATTTTATAATTTATTGATTGTAAATATTATACAACAGGGACAAGTTTGTCAGATATTAAATTTAAATGTATGTAATAATCATTAATCAAAATAGTACCAAAGATAAAAGGCGTGCGTGTAACGTATAACCGTAGCTGCAAACACTATTAGCAATATTATAGTAGCAATATCTGTAGGGATCATAACAGCATCAACTGATAAAATGGTAATAACAGATACCCATAAAAAAATTATAACTAAATCTAGTTTCATACTAGTTATTATCTTTCTACACTCCTCCTTTTCTTTAACGAACGTCCCTATAATAGAAGAATAAATGTAGTTAATATAAAAATAGAACGCGTTGAAAATTGCAATAAAAAATGCGGGGAAAAACCCGCCAAGTGCAAATGCTACCCAATTTGCCATTACCGACGAGTAACATAAATTTAAAAAAAAACTGATTGGTATCAGAAATATTGTGAAAAACACAAATTCAACACAACCAACTAAAAATAGTAAAATCTTTGGAAAGGTGTCTTTTTCACATTTCTCTTTTGCGAATTGTTCATAAGCCATTCTCAAAAGAAGTCTGTTCGTAATATACGTTATACGCATCGTATCTGCAAGCCATTGACTATAATTAGGTAGTCTTGGAAAAACAGAAAGTAGTATAGGGAACATGGAAATTAATGCGGAAATAATGTAGTCATATTGGGTTATTATCTTATCAATAAAACCTAAATCAATATCTAATGGAACAAATGGCCAATTACTATACACGTCATCATCGAAGTTTATTGGATATAACTTATCAAATAGATTGTCGTCTGCGTGTCTAGTCATAAATATAAAGTTGGTCCCTACCAGTATTATGATAATTGTAAAGACAAAAGTTAATACTATTTTTAACAATATTGTTTCAGTGTATGAGGCTTGTCGGTTGTCCTGTCGTCGCTTGCGTTTCTCCTTTTTTTGACCCTGATACTTCTTCTCCTCCTTCTGACGCTCTAATTCAGTCATAAGTGCTCTTTCTTGTTCTCTTTCTTGTTCTCTTTCTTGTTTTCTTTCTTGTTTTCTTGCTGCCTTTTTTTGTTTTTTACCCATTATACTATCAGTATTTAATAATTATAATTATTAATCTATTCATTTGAATAAGTTTGATTTAGACATTTCAAGAGCAACTAACCCACCAGATACCTGTGCTAAAATATACGGAATTACTTCATTATTAGGGTGTTTGCCTGCCACAGCCATCATTATTGTAACTGCTGGGTTAAAATGTCCGCCTGATATTGAACCTCCAGCAATAATCATTGCTGACAGAGATAGACCAATCGCTAAATAATTTCCGGTTGTAATAATAACATATAAAAATAGCAGTGTTCCTAAAAATTCTACTAAATACTCATTCATATACATATATATATATAACTAAGAATTATCTCACATTCATAAGAAATGTATAAGACCCGTTATTTGAACCACCAAAACTTTTATCATTGTATGTCTTGAGTTGAGACGTTTTGTTCTTGAATCTTGTATAGTCCGACGAGTCATATACATACTTAGGGTTACCAGCAAAACCAGCTCCTCCGCTAGTAATACTGCCGCCATTTACAAAGAGCATTGATGGACCAATACCATTCACCTGATTTATTTTAGGAAGTTTACTATGAGGTCCTTCATTTGTTGTTCCTAAAAAATCTCCTGCTGTAAAAATTTGTCTGAACGGGGTTAATCCTGTTTTTGGCATTATTATGCCACTTTGTCTAATAATAGTTGGTCTACCTGCCCCGTGTCTAAGAAACATTCTTGTCATACTTCTTTCGCTTCCGCCAGAAACACCAGAACCGCTTTTTGTATTAGCGCCTCCGCCAAGCAGTTTAGGTTGAGATCCAGGTATGCCCCCGCCAAGTTTACTTATGGGCAGCTTTTGCTCAAACCCTGACATATATAACATAGTGATAAAAAAAATATTATCGAGTGACTATTGTTAATTTGTCATAATTCTAGGAGCTACGTTCATAGTAATAAGCTCTTGAAATAATAGCTTACACGAGTAAGGAATTTTTACATACGAAAAGTCTGTCCTATTTTCGCACTGTTTGCAAATATGAATATGTTTATTATCATTGTATGCTGAAATGGTTCCGCATTTTTTGCATACAAATGTACCAAACCCATCAGACGCATCCATCATTCGGCTTTTTGTAAACTTTGTTGCACCATGCGAACACATACAATCACGTTCCATCTCGCCAAACCGATGCCCTCCGTCTCGGCGTCTTCCTTCAGCAGGCTGTCTAGTTAAAATTACCTTTGGTCCATAACTTCTACTATGCATTTTATCGTTCACCATATGTTTGAGTCGTTGATAAAACGCTGGACCAATAAATACACTTGTTTCAAGTACTTCACCAGTCATTCCATTATACATCCTCTGATTACCGTTTGACTCGTATCCAGAACTCTGAAGATGTTTGCATATATCACCAATGTCCAAATCACCAAAACTGGTGCCATCTCCAAATAGCCCTAGACTCAAAAGTGTTTTTCCAAGCAGGGTTTCTTTCAATTGAGCAATAGTCATACGCGAAGGAATTGCATGAGGATTGATAATGATGTCTGGTACAAGACCATCAGATGTGAAAGGCATATCGCTCTCTTTAATAATATTTCCTATAGTCCCTTTTTGTCCGTGACGAGAACTGAACTTGTCTCCAATAACGGGTTGTCGTACGTTTCTCATTCGTACTTTGCAGAAATTATATCCGTCACCATTTCTCCCAATAATATTTTTGTCTACATATGTTTCTTCGCTCGTCCTATACATTACACTTTGATCTTCAAATTTAATATTTTTTGTGTGATCATTTCGAGCATCTTTAATTGGGATGTATTTAGAAATAATAATGTCACGATTTTCAACAAGCGTATTTTCTGGAATAACTCCATCATCATTTACTTTGTTATAGTTAGCATATTTCATACCTTTTGTCTTAGTTGGATCAGGTTTAGTTCTAATCTCTTCGTCGCCAAGAATTTTTTTATCTTCGTCTTTAACTGTTGTAAATATTGATGCTTGGAATAGTCCTCTCTTAATAGCACCTTCATTAAATAGAATAGAGTCTTCCTGATTGTACCCTGAGTATGTCATAATGGCTACTATAACCTGCGACCCAGACGGAACACGATTGAGCTGAATCAAATCCATGATACGTGTATCAACGAGAGGACGCATTGGATATGTCAGTACATATGCGGTTTTATCCATTCTCATATCATAATTTGTGACATATACCCCCATAGCTTGTTTTCCCATTGCACATTGATATGTGTTTCTCGGAGATTGATTATGTTCTGGAAAAGGAATACAAGATGCCAAAATTCCAAAAATTGTACTGGGATGAATTTCGCAGTGGGTATATTTATATACATTGCTAGTTTGTTTAATAGATAAATGCGAAGGAGTCATAGCAATCATTCCCAAATTTTGCTCATTTGGGTCAATATATTCAATAATACTATTATCATTAATCAAGTCGGTAAGTAGTTCGTCCCACTTAAGCTTCTTTGATACCAGACCAATAATATGTTCTTTTTTTGCGAGGAGTTCGTTATTTTTAACTCGCAAAACTGGTCTTGTTGGCCTTCCTGATTCATTGCATACCCTGATTTCCTTATGTTTAATGTCAAATATGATAGATGTGTAAATGTTGATAATACCTTTGTATTTTTTCTCTTTTAGTGAATGATATAAATCTAGTGGATCTTTTGTGTTACCCAACCAACAACCATTTACGAAAACCTTTACGTAATGATGTCTTTCATGAGGAGTCATATTTTCAAACAATTCAACATAAGGATTGGTATAGTCATATAATGGACCACTATTTGATTGAATTGTAATATGTGTAAGATAAGCAAGATTTTTAACAACACCTACACTATGTCCTTCTGGTGTTTCTGCTGGACACAAGAACCCCCACGATGTGTTGTGTAGTTTACGTGGAGGCACTAATTTCCCACTCTTATCAATAGGTGTGCTAATACGTCGCAAATGACTTAGGCTTCCAATATAAGTTAATCTGTTCAGTACTTGTGCCACACCAACCTTGTTTGTACTGCTTTGTTTAATACCAAAATCTCCTGTCGCCAAAGCACGTTTGATACCATTTTCAATAGTGATTGATTTAATGATCTTATATATATTAGTGAAGTTCAATATATTCTTATAATCGTCTGTTGATCGCCACGACCCGTTGTTAATTTCTCGAACTACTTGCTTTTGCATATCCTTTACAACTTTGTTGAAATAATTTCGGAACAGATTGTTTAGCAATGTACCAACTAAATCAATTCTCTTATTAAGATATGAATCTCTGTCATCTACTGGCTCCCATCCGAAACTAGTTCTCAGAAGCATGTTTGCCATGTATCCCAAGAAGAACGTCTTTTGTTCCATATTATGACAATGCGGAAACAAATCTGTTTCCAATACATTCATTGCGAATTCTTGCTTCTTGAGGTGTCCTGATTCTTTATCCATATTTAGAGGGGTATACATAGCGAACGACGTAATATACTGAATCGCAGATTCTTTGCTCATACAACTGTTTGCCTCAACAATTGATGCTCTTAGCGCCATCAACAATCTCTGTGTCTCGTTAGCCTCTGATTTATTATTTACATCAAGAACAATCATTTCGCAAATTTCCATGTCGGTATAAACACCGATTGCTCTGAATACAGTAAACAAAGGGATTGGCTGCTTAATCCTTGGTATCTGGATGTATATTGCATTACCTAGACCATTATTCTTGCTAGCAATATACATAGTAATCTGTTTTGGTGATATACATTTAAAATCTGGTACGGATTTAATTTCGGCAGTCCATGCCCATTTGCTGTTATTTTTTTCAGTATTAAAACATTGAACAAGATTTTCTGCTGCTCTTTCCTGTCCAATAACTGTCTTTTCTGACCCGTTTATAATAAAATAACCTCCTGCGTCTAATGCGCACTCACCAGTTACTGCTGTCGGAACATGCTCGTATTGTTGAAGCACACAAACACAAGACTTTAACATAATTGGTAGTTTTCCAATATGGATATTTGGCATTTTTTTATAGAATGTCTCTTCTGATTCAAGATTTTTCCCACTACGAATTAGATATTTAATGTTCAAATCTACTGACATATTTGACGCGTACGTAAAATTCCTCAATCGTGCTTCATGAGGAAACATTAGTTTAATCGCTCCTGTATTCTCATGAATTTGTGGTCTTGAAATACTGAAATTTTCAAATGTTACAAACATTTCAAGACTATATTTTTTAGCAGATTCTACAAATGATTTTTCTGAGCGTATATGAACAGGATTGAACATAGTAATTGTTTTTGGTATCTGGTGAGTAACAAAATCATTGAACGATTCGATTTGATGTCTTACAAGACGTCCAAGATGTTTTCCGTCAAAATATGAATTGATAATATCCCATGGCTCTTCAATATATTTATCATGATCAATAGAGGATGATGCTGCTGCTTTTTCTGGCATAGCAATAGTTATGTTATAATGTAATTCTTATTATTCAATTCAATTTATCTTTAAATCTTTACTATTTATACACTAACTAAATAGTTGTACAATTTTAATTATTTTATATATAATTATAATGAGTGTCAAGAAAACAATTCAAGTTAATAAATCGTTTCTTGAACTAAGTAATGTTAATAAAACAGATAAACAAATAAAACCTAAAAAACGAGCAAAAACTCTCGCGTCTCCGAACAAAATGAAAAGAGAATTTTTAAAGAAAATAAAAGATTTTCAAAATAAAAGAGCAGAGACATTAAAAACAAGTAGTGTAATAGAAAAAACGCCAGATGAAAATGAATTTGACGAAGAATTTAATAAATCTCTGATGTTTCTTCAAAATATCGCAACAACAAGAGCAACCAAAAAACAACAAAACAATAATAACGTGAATGAAATATCTGTCGGATTACCTACATCGTTTGACCAATCAAAAGATATAGTTGTACCTATTAAGAACTGTAGAAACACTATAAAACTTCCTCCTAGACCATTATATAGTTGTCTTAAAAATTCAAGCAGACCAACTTATAGAACATGGATTAATTCTAAAAAAAAACAAATGTCTGTTAAAATGGATCCTATAATTATAAATGATATGCCTGCTCCTGAAAATACAGAAAGGTCGCACAAATTGTTAGCATACAAAAAAGAGATTAAACAAGTACCAGTAAAAACGATGAAAATAACAAAGACAATTAAGAGAAAATTAGGAAAAATAGGAAATACTGTTGGAATTTTAATTAAAAGTCGACAAACAAGACGCAACATTCAATATGAGCAGGCTAAAATAAATCAAACAAGCATTCATGATATTAAAAAATATTTGAGAGACAAAAATATGATAAAAGCTGGTAGTAATTCACCAAACGACGTGTTAAGAAAAATATACGAGCAATGTATTTTGGCAGGAGACATAACGAATAATAGTGAAAATATATTGATTCATAACTATATTAATGATAAGACCAACGCGTAATAAAAGGATATATGAATGTTACAAGCACAATAATTAGAACCGCTATATCAAAACGATGTATTATTTTCTTATATTTTGTAGGCATATTATCATATTCGTCTTGATACTCTTTTGGTTTGAATGGTTTTGACAACCAACTAAATAGTGTAGGTTTCATCTTATCATTGCAATCATAAATCATATCATACCAAGCCAGAGAGATATATGCAGATGTTGCTAACAGAAATCCCATAACAATGTTGTGTGGCAGAGTTGCTGGAATCGGAAGCCAGTAAATTGTTAAAATAATAGCTGAAAATACAAGACATTTAGGATTTAAATAAAGTGGCGTTCCGAATAAACCTCCACCCATTCTATAATTGGTAGATATTATCATTTTAAGATGAAAAATTGAAATGAATTAATTAACAAACAAAGTATCTCAACAACCAACCCAATGACCCTTTCAGTCACCCCCAGTTTGAATATGATGACAGACAACCATTTCATGGAACCTTCCCCGGTTGTAGTTGTCGCATATGTTGACGAAGTAGCCGACTATACCAATATTGCTACATTGTGCGATTATAGTGACGCAAATATCCACGATGTTGTTTGCGCGATGTTTGACAAACTACTTGGGGCGAGTGTCATGTTTGAGTTTGATCCTCTGTCTGCTACATGGAGTTGTTCATACTTTCCAGCCAACTACATTACAGAGGTCGTGTTTGATTTGTGTTTGCGGCAACAAAACAATACGCTGATGATCGAAAAGAAACATATTTCCGGCCATCGAGAAACTTATTCCTCCCTATGCAATGATGTAGTTAGCGAAGTTATTGAGACTATTTCTCTGGTCAATCAGTAGAATACTTCTTGTGAATATTTTTTGCTATACGAAAGACTGAACGTTTAGATGTGATAGGCGTTATGGTATGAAGATAATTAATATATATGCATTATTATGACATCAATAATCACTTCGTTAAATTCAAAACGATATTTTTATTATACACTGGTTATTTCTATAATTGTCCAGATAGTTACAGGAATTATTGAATTTGGTACCATTTTAATAAGTGTTCCCGATTCTTATTTGATTATAAAACAGCTACTTATTTTAGAAGTCGCGGTTCAGTCAGTAGAAGGAGCTTTTTACACATGGTTAGCTTATAATTTTAATGTAGTTTCAAATGTTACTCCTTCAAGGTATATTGCTTGGTGTATTACGACACCAACAATGTTAATTACCTCGTAATATATTTAATCTATTTAGGATACAGAGAGAATGAAGAGGATACCAAAAATTAGAACTATTTGATTTAATTAGTAATCATTCAAATACTGTAATCTACATATTAGGACTAAACTGGTTAATGTTGTTATTTGGATATTTGGGGGAAGCAAAAATAATTAATACGTATAATGGAGTGTTTTTAGGATTTATTCCATTCATAATGTTTTTATATTATCTATACGAACTTTACAATTTTAACTAAAACTGGATGGATGTTATTTTGGTATTTTTTATTTCTGGTCGTTTTATGGCGTTGTGGCAATTTTACCGTATTATTTGAAAAATACTTTGTATAACATACTAGATTTGTTTGCCAAGATTTTTTTTCGGCATATTTTTAAGCTATATCATTCTGACAAAAAATTATTAATTAATACTAAATGATATACATCTTTGTAGTTTGTCAAAAAATTGAAATGCTTTTTGACAGAGAACCATATGATATCTCACCCAGCACAGCGATTTAATCGGCAATCATGGAGCACATTCGCAGCAGATTTGATTCGGAGGTTTTGACCGCGTTCACTGCGTGGCAGGAAGCCCACTGTTACTACATGGACGAAGCAGAGAGTATTGAAGAGTTCGCCCACCGGAAATATGAGCAGATAGTATGGGACAAAGCGACATGCCAAGCATTCATTGAAGGAGATTTGTGCGCGTATTCGAAGATGGAACAGGAGTGTATTGATTGTTGGAAAGCAATGTACGAAGAAAGCTGGCAGCAATGGCCTGGTGGCGGAATTGAATTCGTTGTTAATAGGTGGAAATATATGCGTGCAATTGATTATTTGCGCACAACCGTTTATGAAAATCCAGAATAAAATGTGACGCTTGAGAGAATAACTTCAGTTGTCAAAGTGAATCTTTTTTTATTTAAGTATTGCACTCATTCATATCACTTAGTCATTCGCCAATGGCACTGCTTGTAATTTGTTGAACAATATCATCCAATCGCGTTTTAAGAATACGACGATGAATCGGTATCAGAGTATGAAATCGAACCACTTGTTCGCGAACACGGTTGTTGCTCGCTCGCACAAGAACTGACTATGTCCATGCGCGAACGCATCGCAATTAAAATCTCTGCAAAAAATGTGGCAACCGTTCCAACTGCAGGTCTGACTAAAAGATAACAATAATTGATTATTTTTAATACAAAATTGAAGGGTTGTTAAAGTATTATATTCATAGTACAATGAAGCGCAAATTGAGACACGTTCATATCGGCGACTTTATATCAAAACGTGCGCTACTCGAAAACCCTCCACGAATGACCGAACCAACGCGAACGCAAATGGTTGCGTTCGCGTTTAATATGCCTGACATAATTGTATACGAAAAGCCCGATCATTATATATTTGCCTCTCCTCAAAAAGTCGGTATATATACTACTGACTGCATCCAAACAGTTGCAAACAGGATTGATTCGATCTTGAGAAATATTAACACAGAATTCGTATTTGACGCAAGACATGCTCAATGGGTTGGTGTTACTAATTCTCACCATCAAACATTATTTGGTATGCGTTTGTGGGGACAGAAGGGTGATTTGATTCTTGAAATGAGTTACACTTCTGGAGATGTGTCTGAGTATATTCAACTACAACAGTTTATCATGACAAACGTATTTTAATTTAGCGACGTCTTCGAGTATATTTTTTTCGTCTTGTTTTTCTTACATTTTTAATTCGTTTACAGTTAAAAAATGTCCACTCTTCTGAGAGGCGGTCTTTTACGTAAGGACGCTGATCGTCCCATTGGGGATGTCTATCAAAAAAATCTTTCGCAACAAAGGATGTTCCGCAAGATGCACCCCATATCGCAGACAATCCCATAGAGGATGCCATAGTACTGTCGCTTACAATGCCGTCGGTTACACCTCGCGGCTGAAATGGCAATGGTCTGTCTGCTTGTGACATGAATTCGCGCGCATCAAGCTCATAATGCGCACAGCATGTTCTAGAACAAGGATTAATCTTATTTAAATAAACATCATAATGGTCTGCTAAAATCGACTGTCCAATCTTAACATCTATCATTCCTTTATGTTGTTTCATAAGCTGTTCAAGACGAACGCGTCTTGCTCCTTGATGCCGTCTAATGTCGTAAAAGCCTGTATTATCACATTCAAGATTTCTTATTCTATCGTCATATGGCGCATTAAACCCTATAAAATACCCGTTTTTCTTTTTTTCGACATTAATATAATTTAAACCCATTTCAATTCGCATGATTATGTTTTTTTTCGTATCACCAATTAGCCACGAATTTGCGTAGTCTCCGCTATTACCGTCTTTTAATATAGCAAGATAGTCGTCAAGTGTTTTAGAAAATTGTACAGCCTTACGTATTATACAAAATGCTGGGTATTTCATAACATACTTATTGAATCCTCCTATTGTTGTTTCTGTTACGATGAACCCATTGTCGGTTATATAATAGTCTGATCCGCTTGATACTTGCCCTGGAGCGGTCTGCATGATAAATGACTGACCTTTTTTAGGACAAATATATAGAAGAACATTAAAATATTGTCCTTCAATAAAGTCGTCGTATGTGTTATGAGCACATACAATTTTACCATCTTTTGACCAATCTCCTACAGAAATGAACGCAGTGCATTTATCTTTAGACCCACCGTCTTTTGTAATATCTTTGTAAAAAATATGTCCGTATTTTTGTTTAAGGAATATACTATTATCAATTGTCTCATTGATAGTTGTTAACATTGGTCCTATCGATAGCGAACAATTCCAATAAAACAACATTTGAATTGTGATTTCCTTAAATCCTGCTCTTGATGCACCTGCTACAATGCCGACTAACTCCTCATATATATCAGGGAAATTCTCCTTCACTATCACAGCATGTACATCATAAATCACATTGCTTAATATGTCAAATGATACACCGTACGTATTTGACGTTGAAAACGTCAACATCTTCATAATCTCTCGTAATTCTTTTGACATCAAATAACCATGAGCGTATCCTATCTCATAAGGGGTTCCTTTTACATTAATTCTTGTCCATCCATTTTCAGTGTATTTATATCCATTTTTAATACGAACAATGTCCTTCATTATATATATTTAGATTTATAATGAATGTATCAAGTTTTAAATTCTTAAAAATTGATTCTTGTGCATAATTCTTATAATAATTTATACAAATGGAGGCAACTAACGAGACAGACTCAATGGTTTCTATGGTCAGTGCTATGGAACTACCTTGCTATCTATCGCTATCTGAAAACGCGGTAAAAATAGGTAACAGTGGATTTGATGAGATTCAAGACGCTGCCTTCAAACTCAACCTTATCTTTACACAAATGTCTACGGTATGTGTAGAATTTGACCCAGCCATTGCCACATGGTCAGGACATAGTATCAAAAAAGAGTCTATGTGGGACGACGAATATTCTCTCATTAAGTTTGAGTTTGTTATGTGTCTATGGCAACGGGAAGGAATCCTTCTGCTTGAGACAGAGTATTCTGGTTGCAAGAGAATGTTTGATAAGTTCTATCGCACAACCCTTTCAAAATTTGTTGAGTCTAAATAATATTGTTAATAAAATTAACAAACGGAGTATTATTATCATTATTATTTAACGACTGATGTATTTTTTTATAATAACCTATGACCGTTTCGTCGTTTATAAACAACCAACCGGTATATATTAAAAAAAGTAATATAAGTACTATAAAATCTCTCATAATAACTACATCATTTATAACAATTGTTAATGATATTAATTTAAGTAGAAAATATAATAATATAGCACGCAATGTTTTATAGTTGATGGTTGTCAAAAATATTAACGAACCAATATTTTCGAGTATTGCTGTTATAATAGCAATTTTCGGAGAGAACTTTGTTAGGCCAGCAATATATATCAACACCCATACAAAAATCCAATTCGAGAATATTAAATCAGCACGTAACATCATTATTTATATACATTATTAAAAAACAATATGTATATGGAGAGAAACTCACAAGAAATACTTGTAAATACCAATAAAAAAATATTAACACTTACCGATTTAATTTTAATGGGATTGGCTAATATTGTAGGTGCTGGAATTTTTGTAATTATAGGAAAGTCTACTAAATATGGCGGCAATAGGACAATACTAGGTATTTTATTAATGGCGGTTATAAGCATGATAGCAGGCGCTTGTTATATTGAAATATATAGTAGGTTTCAATCAAACATAACTGAGTATTTATCTGTTAAGCATGCGTTGGGCGAATCATCTGGCCAATTTATGATTATGCTGACTTATTTACTTGCTATATTTTCTACAGTAACCATGGTTATTGCTAACTCCAAGTATATAACATCTTTTAAATGGTTGTCTTCTTTTAAAGATTCTAAACTTGCCCAAAAATGTATATCATTATTTCTTTTATGTGTAATGAGTTTAATCAATTATTTGGGGATTAATACTTCAAAAAATGTCTCGAATACGATAACAATAACTATGGTGTTATTACTTGGAGGAATTGTGTTGATGAGTCAACGACATATTACATTTAAATCTCTACAAGCTGTTCCGCCGGTTCAGTGGGATTCATTCGTTCTCTCTGCAGTTCTTTCGCTTTTCTTGTTTAATGGTTATGATTTTTTAGTTAAAATAAGTGATGAATCAGTCAATCCTGAAAATAATAAAATAGCGCTTATGGCATCTATCTCTATTACAGCTATTATATATATAGCTATTATAGTGAGCTCTATTTGTGTTATCGGATTTAAAAATTCGTGTAGTGCCGACAGTATTACAAAAATGTATGAAATCCTTGTCAGTCCGACTGCTTCTACTTTAGTAAACGCTATTGCTGCGTTTATTATGTTTAACGCAACATTTTTAGCACTTCTTTCATCAACAAGATTTGTTTATGGACTTGGAAAAGAAAATAAAATTCCGTTTTCGGATTTTTTCTCTCAGAACAATTCCTTTAATGCACCAACGAATGCTATATATGTATCATTAATAATTGCTAGTCTGTTAGCAATTATAAATAACGAAGTTGTTATGGCAGTTCTCTCTAATTTAATTTGTATTTTAATATTAATAATATTATCAGTGACAGTGTTAATCATGCGATATAATGAAATAGGTGATAAAAAAGCACAAGATGAACACAATTATATAAAAGGAAATATAAATAACATTCCAGTTTTAGTAGTTGTTAACATTAATATACTTATTTACGTATTATATACCATGTTTAAAAATAAATTTTGGATTAAAAAAATTTATACATAAACATTTCTATAAAGTTTATTGCTTATCAGCCAAAGTATCTTGTTGTAAATTAATCGCAACATTATAGCAATATAATTTATAATGAAAGGAATAATTATAAGCAATGTTGGGATAATCCATGCTTTCACATTTTTCCATTCATTTTCAAGAATCAAGTTAAAGTAAATATACAGAATTAATACTATAACGTAGACCCCTGTTAATACATTTCCAACTTTATATAATTGTTCTTTTGCCAATTCTTCATATACAATTTTCCTATTATTTGTCATTATGGTCGCATTATCGTTTTCTGTGGATAATTGTTGTTTTACAAGATTGTTTAGTAATTGTTTTACGTTATCGTGTTGTATTGTCTTTCTTTTGTATTCGTTGTATTTTCTCCATAATGCAGGGGTTAAATGAGCGTTTGGATTGGGAATGTCGTCCGCTGGGACAGTTTCGTCTGCTGGGATGTCGGTATCAGCATTTAATTCATACGGGATTACAATGCGATTCCTCCACATCTCAACCCTATCTTCAAGGTCTTTACGGGATTGACACTCGCTATTACATGTTAATGCTTGCTGAGTTGCGGTTGAACTATCATCATCGGGGGGGTTTATTCCATTCCGAATAGCTTCGTCTTTTAAATATTGCCTAAGACTACTAACAACATCTGGATAATCTATCTCGTAATGATCAAGTATGCTGTATATAGAACATAAAACCATATGAACTGAAGCAAACCTCTCACTTCCTGGTCCCTGTAGAACAAGACCGAAATAGTTGCTTGTCATAATCTTTATACCTTCATCGAGCTGTGCTGCCGACCATCCAAGAAAACGACCTGGTATTGGCATATTTATACAAGTAGAATTGTCAAATGTAAAAATGTTTGACGCCTTTATCGATTTATTTATCATCTCGATGCGTTGTATTTCCATCTTTATCCTATTTTCCTCGTTAGTTGAATTCATTATAATAGTTATACATATTAATTGTTAACATTAGCATAATTTACCAGAGTACTATTATATGGGACAATTATACTCTTCCTTTGTGGTTTATTCATATTTTTCATAAATGAAAAACCTTCTATAGGATTGCTGTCGACCAAGCATTGATTAGTAGTTTCATCAAAATACGTTCCTATGGAACAGCACGATCCGTCAACACAACTATTAGGTATAAGATATTCCTCTGCATTATCGTCAACATTGTCGAGAGAAATATCATACTTGTCTGCTGGGATAGATGTATGGGATTTACCCCAATCATATTGGTCAAAGTTCATATTATTTCTCATTGTTAAATCATAGACTTTAAACACGACGACTCCTGTACCAACAAGTATGACTATTGACATAAGTATATCTGATATGTTTGGAGGTATAATATTAATTTTAGATAGCAGAGAGATAATCACTAGGGGTATACAAACAACAATTATAATCATCATTATTTCAGACTGTGCACCATAGCTTGAGGAATAATACGTATTAATTTCAACCTCCCTAATTTTATTTGCATTATTTGTTTCGTTTGATAGATGTAATTTTTTTCTATCAAGTAAATCCTTTTCCATTGATTTAGCTTGACGAATTTTTTCATTAAGTTCTTCTTTCTTATGCGAATTATATGAAGCAACCGCTTCATATGAGTTATGTATATCTCTAAATAAACGTTTAATTTCTTCAGATATATTGTTTATTTCAGCAACAATATTGTACATTTCATTCTTATCTGAGCTATCAGCATCCATACTCTCTAGTGTATTATATAGTTCTCTTTCATTCTCTAGCAAATGATGAATATTTTCCAAAATTTCAAAAGGATCTGTAGTTTCTGGCGAATATTCATTATTATCCATTTATATAATGCTGATAAGATAATTGTATTACTATCTTGTTGATTTGATAATAGCAAAAATGGCGATAGCCGCAACAGCAGTCCATGTAATGTAGTTCAAATTTTGTCTAATGTTCTCAATATTAGATTCTGATACCATTGCGTTAATATTATCATTATTGATAAGAGATTTATTTTTATTATTCAAAATATCATATTCATTCAAATGGTTTTCTATTTCGCTATAGGTAGTTTCTAAAACATTATCAAGCTCATTGTTTTGTTCACTCAACGTTTTATATTCTTTTAAAATTTCACCAGTTGAACTATTTACATTCATTTCCGCATCTCTCTTTCGTGAAATGTTTTTTGATATGGCTCGTCCCAATCCGCACTTTGTATCGTAGTTCATGTCGTGTCCTTGTGGGATTTTTGTCGCCGTAGCACCTGATATATTTTGATTTTCTTCAAGTATAACTTCATTACAAGATGGCGAGTTATCAATATTATACTTTCGTATAAACATTTTTGCATCATCCGATAATATCCTCTTTAAATTATTGGGAAATAAATCCTTCTTTTCTTTTAGTTTACATTTTTTATCTTTTTCGTAATGTATAAAACCATAACAATTGTTTATAGCACTACATTCCGTTTTACACTTGTCTAAGTCCGAATTAGATAAGGTTTGTATTGTCATCCCAGCTTGATCATAATTCCCAGCATCAATATAGTCGTTGCCTAAAGTCAGCATTTTATCTGGATATTTCATTCGCAGCATATCGCGATTGATATAGATTACTTTTCCGTTAAGTGATGTGTCATTATTTGCGTCATTAATAGAATAAGTAGCTCTAAATCCGCTAATATCCGTAATGTAACCATCAGCCCCATCAAGAGCAGACAAGTTTTTTTCAAACTCATTACATCCCCACAAATAATAGACGATTGATAGTAAACATTTATTTCCTATTTTTTCGCATAATAAAATACACTTACCTGAAGGAGAGCCTATAAACTCACCAGGATATAATATGTCTCCTGTTCTGAGTGTATTAGTATTGAATTTACTGTTTAATGCTTTATGCTTTTCTAATGGGACCCCTGTAGTACTTGTTTCGCTTTGCCATAACATATTATCGCCGTTTGAAAGCGTTAAATTACCATCATCAAATAGTGTGAGAACAGCACCCATACATTTATCTGCGGCATCACTACAATCGAAAGTCGCGTAACGAGAGTTTCCTGGTATTTCAATTATTTTTTTATCGACTGTAGCAGAACATGTGTATAATGCGTCAAAATGCTTGTTACAACCAATAGCAGGGTTAGGATTTTTACCTCTTTTATTTATTTTAACTACATTTACTGGATTTTTTTCATTGATCCTATCTTTAATAATATCGAGCCAATTATTGTCGGGGACGTCCCATACAACACCTTTATCTGATGTTTGATTGTTACAATTAGCACCATATGTTGCTTCCAAAACATTGATTTTTGAACCAGCTACAGCGTCGCAATTCTCAATACCAGAATTTTCCCACAGTACCGCATCAGTAACTGACCTCCCAAAATTTTCACTTGTATACGTTGAGATATTCCCTACAGCAATCTGGCCATTGTTCATAATGCCTGAACAAACCATTGTTGATTCTGGTAACGATGCCTCGTGTATAATACGACTAACTCTTTTCACAAGACCATGCTCCATATTACTTTTAATATGGTCTGTTGTGAGTCCCGATTTTGAAGTAAAGCATGTATAATTGTTACTAACGTCATTACCAATATAAAATGCTGTTGCTCCGATGTCTGCAGTTCTAATGGCACAACGTCTTACAGTATTGGAGTCATAACTTCTCGTTAAATCGTCTTGTTTGTCAAAAAAATCACCAACGTTATTATAGCACCCCTCCCAAGTTTGGGTTAATTTATCTGTATCAACATGTCCTGTAATTTGCATATTGATTCCTGTAGGCATACAAACAGTGTTTTTCGTCATTGGCTTTCCAACTAAAAAATTTGGTCTTGTCCCAAGACGATGACCAACATCTAAATATTTTTCACTTTCAAAATCAACATCTTCTATGGTATATGGGCATGTTTTATTGATTGCTTCAAAAATGCTATCTGATGCGATATATTTAAAGACCTTTTTATCGGTTATATATCCACGTATACCGTTTTTCATCCTAATAATCTTTCCAATATAACTATTTGATGATTTAGTAGTATTAATATATTTTTTAGTTCGGGTTAAAAGAGTTCTATCAGAATCATTGTACGTTTTAACATCCGTCGTAAAGTCTCCATTAACATCCTGATATTGAGAGTCAAACCCTTCGATGTGTTGATGAGTTTTTATGCGTTTGTTGTTGCTTAAAAAATCTAATCCATGCGACAAACAAAAGTGGTCAGTCATTAAGTATTATATGTTGAGATTAGTAATTAAGAAATAAACGATTAAACTGACAATTATAATCAATATCATACCATCTAAATTACTTTCTTCTTGTGTAATCATTGTTTTTGCTGTTAGTCCAACGACTACTATTCCAACCACAACAATAATAATATACTTTAAATAATCGTTGGTATAACTTTGCTTAGATATATTTAGCTGTCCGTCTATATTAGACGTGTTATTTGCTTCTCTCTCGAACATTTTCTTTTTATATTCGTGGTGTTGTAATATGTTTGTTAAATTTTCTAATGTTGCCGCAGTATCGTTGTCATTTGATGAATTTTGTTTAATTATAATTATTCCTTTATTAGCTATTATTATAATCTTGTCGTTGATTTTAATGACTTCTTCTAAATTTTGTTTAGCTTCATTGTAATTTTTTCTCCTAATATTATCATCGTACAAAGCGTTCCACAAATCATATGTTTCTTTGACAAGTCCCAGCTCAATATATAAAGTTCTAAGAGCCAATATAGATGTGTTTGTATTATAATCCATGTATATTATACTTATGTTTTATTATGAAAGTGGTTATTATTATACCTACAAAAAACATCATATATTATATGATGTTTTGTCATTAAATTCAATATAATTGTAATTAACTTGTTAAAGACCTCTTTGACTTGTATATGCCATAACTTACTCCGCATATAGAGATAAACAATAAATAATTCTCCAAGAGTTTTGTAATATAAAGATTTCTGGAGTCATCGTACATGCCTTTATGTGTTTTAATCTGGTCTTCATTTGAACCGGGTTCATTAATTGTTGAATCTGTTCTTTTTAATTGATTAACTATTCTATCTGTTGATGCCTTTATTGTTATGATATCCTTGTTAATGTTGTCGCGTAATTCTTGTTTTTTCTCTGATCTATTGCTTATATTTATTTTTTCATTCAACTTACTTATAGCAATATAATAATATTGAGGTGAATATAATACTGCCATATATAACTATTGAGAACATATTCTATAGAATTTTACAGAGATTGCTGTCTTGCTTGGCCTAATAATTTCGCATAATTCACCAGGTCGTAGACCTATTGCTTGAGCAACTGGGCTAAATCTTGATATGTCTGGCAATTGCGAGTCATTAATAATATTATATTTTTTCTTTATTTCAATAGCATCTTCATTGCTTAATACTTTATGTGGAGGTACTTGAGTATGTTGAAGAATATTAAACTGTAAAGATTTCAATCCGAACACAGTAATAAGATACTTATGTTGTGTCCATATATGTTTAACGCATTTTTCCATAGTGTCATTTGCTAACTCTCTGCCAATTACTACAAGTTCGTCGTCTCTTTTAAGAACATTATCGATGGTATATAAATCGTCAACAAAGTCTAAAATGTTGTTAGGGCGAAGAGTTTTCCCTAAATGATATTTTATATAAATTTTCCCATCTGTATCTGGTCTGGAAAGTAGCATGTCAAGCTGGTCTGTTTGAAACAATATATGGATTTGAGATAGTGATTGGTTTTCATAATCGCTTACGTCAAACCCTCTTGTTTTGAGAATATCAAGCATATTATTCCTACTCTTAGCGATTTGATTTACAAACCCACTCTGAGCCATGTTGTTATTATATTCATTAGATATTTAAATAGATTCATTTTTTTAATTTATTAAAACGTAACTATTTTTTTTTCGTCTTGTTGAGTGGGTTCTTGCTTGTCTGGCGTGGACGTTAAGAGAGAAATGTCTCCTGCTATATTTTGAAAAGAGTTAGTAATTGAGGTTGCTGCATTATTTATTGGAGTTGTTAATGTAGAAGTGTCTCCTGCTATATTTTGAAAAGAGTTAGTAATTGAGGTTGCTGTATCGTTCAACGTCTCACTAGTATTTTTAATAAAATCCTTTGTATTTTTAACCCCGTCATCAATTGTGTCTTGAATATTTATTAATGGGTCATTTTCTTTCTGTTGGTTGTCAGAATAGCCTGCGTTATCTGTTGAAGGAGAACCAGGTACAACATATGGAGGCGAAACAGATTGTAAATCTTGATATTCAGGTACAATGGCAGGCTCGTCTGAAAGTTGATATGGAGGAGAAACAGGGACAACGTATGGGGGCGAAACAGCTGGTACAATTTCATCTTCAGATTTGCTGTCAGCTATATTACTTGCATAATCTAACCTTTGATATGGGGTTGATCCAACATATGACGGCTGATTAATTTTTGCAATCACTCGTTTCCAATTCCCACGAGATTGATCTGCGTTTAATTCTTCAATAACAATATTGTCATCAATAATGGTTCCATCTGAACGGACTAATTCAGATTTATTCCAAGCTGTAGGATAATCATTAGGAGAATTATATTCATGATCTTCGATGTTCCATGTTTCGCTTGGTTGTTCATCGTCATTAATAATCATAGAATTATATAAAACAGACCCTTTTTGAAAATTATCAAGTTTCCAACCTAACTTATATGGATCTACCTCATCATCTTCGTCATATACAGGTTGCTCTATAGGCACACTAGGTTCTATTGGAGGTGGAGGAGGAGGTTTCAATGTATCACTATGTGTACTAATTGATTCATTTACAGATTTGCCTGTTAATTTAACGATATTATCTGAGAATGACATGCTTGAAAGTTGATCAATGTTATCTTCTGTAATTAACCGCATTTGAATGTTCATTGTAGATAATTCTTGCATTAGAAGTTTGAACGCATATGGAATTTTAATTATACTAAAGGACCTTCCGTATTTTGAAATATTTTCGATGTTCATACTGTTATCTAGTGTTCCTGCAAATCTAATTGGTCCGTCAGCAATAGGACTTAAGAAAAGATTATGACTTTGGTTATATATAGCTGTCATCCCCGATTTATTACAAATTGCCATAAAATATTGATCTCCTCTTACCATGAGTGATTCTTGTAGGAAGTTAGATGCTCCATGTGCGGCTACTCCGTCTCTTTCCATTTCTCCAATTCTAAGACCGCCGTCGTTCGCTCGTCCCTGTACTGTTTGACGCGTTAGGATAGTACGAGGACCCTTTGCTCTGTAATTGATTTTATCTTTCACCATATGTTTCAGCCGCATATAATAGGTAGGTCCTATGAATATTTCTGTTTTAAGTTGTTCGCCAGTTTCTCCGTTATAAAGTATCTGATTTCCAGACGAATTGAGACCAACATTTGTCAATAATTTACCAAAATTGGTTGCTTTTTGTCCCTTATTCATAAAGGCGGTACAGTCTCCAAACCCACCATACATAGCACAAGCTTTTCCCATAAGTGCTTCAACAAGTTGTCCGATAGTCATTCGCGTTGGAAGCGCATGAGGGTTGATTATTATGTCTGGGCGAATACCGTCTTTTGTAAAAGGCATATTGGATTCAGGAATTACTAATCCAACTGTACCTTTTTGACCACACCGAGAGCAAAATTTATCACCAATTCCTGGGATTCTCTCATCTCTCACTCTCACTTTAGCAAGCCTGAATCCTTCATCTCCTTCGCTAATGAATGTTTTGTCTACATAACCTGCTTGTCCCTTTTTAGGAACAACTGACTCGTCGCTAAATACATTAGGTTCGTCTGTATTTGTGGATATTTTCCCTATCAAAATTTTGCGGTCATCTAATAATGTATTTTCTTTTATTAATCCGTGTTCGTCTAAATCAGAATAATCATAACCATTTCGTGTGCCAACAACGTTTGATTTTTCAACATTTGCGAATTTTGTGTCAATTTGTGATCCACCAACACTAGAACTCTCTTCACGAGTCTCATACATATTAAAGTATGTTGTTCTAAAAAGACCTCTTTTAATAGACCCTTCGTTAAATAAAATAGAATCTTCTACGTTATATCCACCATAACACATGATTGCAACTACAACATTTTCTCCATAAGGATGTTGTTCGTTTGTAATTTTTTCAAGATATCTTGTTTTTACCAATGGGATTTGTCCGTAATTAAGAACAACCCCCATTTTATCAAAGCGTGTTTGATGGTTAGAATGGTAAAGCGAAACAGCCTGTCTCATTTGTCCACAAGCAAAAAGATTTCTAGCAAAAGGATTATTTTCAGGGAAGACTACTTGATTACCCATTGTACCAAGAATTAGAGAAGGATGTATTTCCATATTTGTATAAGATTTTTTTGTTAGGTCACTTTCTGAGAAGGCAATAAGAGCTCCTTCTTCTTCAGAAGAGTCTATATATTCTATAATTGCTTTTTGATTATATACCATTTCGTCATCTAGGTCACCATACATTGCTTCTTTTGTAAAAATTTCACGCGAATTAGCAAATAATTTTTTAGAAAATCCAGTTGTTAATTGATTCCACGTGAATTTGTCATCTTTTAACATTTTCATAATTTCAGGACTATCATAACTAGGCTTTCCGGGAGATTCCATATAAAATACTGGTCTACATATTCTCCCAGAGTCTGTATATATAAATATACACTGATTAGCAATATCCCAATGTACAGATGTATATAATGGTATTAAACCTATTTTCCTATGATATTTTATTTCTTCAGTAATTTCGAAAGGATTACTTGTTACCCCCATCCAATTACCATTTACAATGACCTTTGTCATAGACGAGTTGCTTGATGGAGTGCCTTCCTCTAAACATTTCACTCCTCTTAAACGTAACCATTCTGATATTGGTTTTCCTGAACAATTTGTTGTTATTACAGCAGAAATTGCCATATGTTTATGAAGACCGATATTGCCTCCATCAGGAGTATCAAACGGATCAATCATTCCCCATTGAGAGCTATGAAGTCTTCTTGGTCCAACAACTTTAGCACTTGCGTCCAATGGGAGATTTATCTTCCTAAGATGCGAAATTGCTGAGTTATATGATAATCTATTTAATGTTTGGACAACTCCCAAACGTTTTGTAGACTCTTCTGCCCCCCAATTACCTTTGAATCCTTTTCTGAACCCAGTCTCTATGATTCTGTCTGCAAAAATATCTCGGTAGTTTTGTTCAATCAATCCTATAAAATTGTCTTTATATATACCTTTTTTATAAGTGTACTCTTTGTCAATCTTCTGATAAATACTGGTTTGCTGTAAATTAAGATGTTCGTTGAACAAATCATATAACAAGTCTCCTGGCAACTCGACTCTTTTAAACCTAAAGCTATCTCTGTCAGTTGGAAGAGTATCTTTTGTAAACACTTTAAGTAATTCGCGAACCATGTGTCCCAAATAATATGCCTTTGCTGTGAAATTCATTTCTCCAACATGTGGGAGAAAATAGTTAGTAAGAATCTCAAGAGCGTGAGGAACCGTTTTATGTTTTGTGAACGTCGCTATGTATTTAATTGCTTGCTCTCTACTAAAAATCATGCCTGCGTCGTGAACACAAGGGATAAAAAGATCAATATAGCTCTTGTATTTATCAAGGTCTAGAAGACAATGTTCAATAATACTTTTATCTGACAATATTCCTAATGCTCTCATTACAATAAATAGTGGGATAGGTTTTCTAACATTTGGAAGAACAACCACAATTTGATTATTTGTATATTTTGCAGAAGGGCTCACAATTCTTACAGATAATGTGCGGATAGGTTTTGACGCATCTTCTGAGACCGAACGAATGTCTGCTGCATGACTATACATATCGTTTAATTTGTCTCTAACATAAAGCATATTATCTGCAAATTTTTCTTGAGATACAATAACTTTTTCTTTCCCGTCAATAATAAAATATCCACCGTGTTCGTTTTTACATTCGCCCATTTCAAAACGTACATCTGGCGCCATATTCTTAAGAATACATTGATCAGAAAAAAGCATTATTGGGAATCTGCCAAGAAACAATTTACTCAAGGTTGATGTATATGTAGGGTCTTTTGGATATTCTCCGCCTGGCTCGGTTATGAAAAACTCGAGGTCTACATCATAGTGTATAGTAATACCATATGTCATATTTCTCAATCTTGCTTCGTTTGGATACATAAAATGTTCCCGACCTTCGTCAAATATAATAGGTCTTCCATAATAAATTTTATCACCATTTTTTCCTGCTAAATATAAATTACATCTTAGATTGAAATTGCCTGTGTCCATATTTTGATCCTTCATTATTTTAATAGGATTTTTCTCTCTTAATACTCTCTTAATACCATCTTTATAAAACTCGTTGAATGATTCAAGATGATGATTTACAAGCAAATTTGGGTTATCTTCAAAAAGTTTATCTACTATTGCTTGAGAAACTTCACTACTCATATACTTATAAACAAATGTTATATTTATTTCATTATTGATGAAATAAATTAATATGTTTAATACGCTATAATATTCTTTGTAGAAGATGCCATAAAAAGTATTACCATTATTATAAATATAATAAATGGTAGAAGTAAAAGAAACCAAGCAAGTTTCTTGTATCCGTCACAGCATAAAGAATTCAATATAATTGTCCACACAACAACATAGATAACTTTAACTAAGAATAATAAAGGGGTGCTGGAAACGATACATTCATAACCTCCTACACAGTATTTGTCTGTATTTCCTGCGTTCTGAAACATTAACAAAACGAGAGCAAACGTAGAAATTGCTAAATATATATAGGCCGGGGTACAAAGTTTTTTAACTTTGTCAACAAGCTTCATTATATATATTATAAAATAAATTAATATAACTCACTTTATATTAATATCGTCTGCGAGTTTTTCTCCGCATACGTCTTCTTCTTGTTGTCTTACTTTTCTTTTTCCGCCGCCGACCACCCTTTAACGTAAAAAAATTATTTGAATTCACTGGATAGGAAAGTATATCCGTACTAAATTTAAAAAATGACCCTCCTTCTGATACGTTTCCGGATGAACCAGGCAATAAATTCCCCGACCAAGGTTGACCAATTTTAAAACTAGCCATTGTATCATTAACCATATAATAATGTACTTATATTTATTCGATATCTACGTGAGTCAGAATATGACGCCTGCAGCACATTTTTGTTAGATTCAGTTTGTCCATAACAACACCCTCTGGTGTTTTTTCAGCATATTCCGACGTTAAATATCTAACGCGGTCAACTGTTGCCCCTTGTTCGTATTTAATTTTTCGAACTTCTCGCTGATAAAACCGATATTTGTTAGCAAGAACGTTTCCGCAAGTGAAACACTTTACTGGAATAATCATTTTGATATATATAAACATTAGTAAATTATCTAAATCAATTTTCCTAAATTAGATTGTATACTACAGAAATAAATAAAGTTTTTATATATGAACAAACAATGTTATTTTTTTGTATCCATAAACGTTGTTACGTTAAGTATAATGTTGTATAAAATAGTTTGTCTAAATAAAAATATATCGGATAACAAAGTCCTTATATATAAAGTGCTTCAGAAATTTCAAGATGTAAATGAGCTTAACTTCTCGTGTCATGCAGCAGGTAATTCATTAGACGCTTTGAATAGAGAATCACTATAGTTGGAATTAAAGCTTATCAATCTCGTCGCATAGTTCGTCTTCATCGTATACTATTTTAACGTTATGCCATCCGCCATTTTTGTAACGTCCATAACGCTTGTTCATATATTCATGTAGTTCGGGTGCTTTTGGTGTACCTGACCCATAATTTGTTTGAAACCATTCTCTGAACGTTTGCATAACCTCCGTCTTTTGAATCTTGCGTCCCTCTGCTTTCACAATCTTTTCTTTCGCAAACTCTGCGAGATAATCTTG
>Ga0070744_10000061_pt1 | contig 25576 bp, 28 predicted proteins | sample ColrivemetaGS535_FD_74188 | JGI IMG/M metagenome (GOLD analysis project Ga0070744, IMG submission 74188) | Estuarine microbial communities from the Columbia River estuary, USA - metaG S.535 | ecosystem: Environmental > Aquatic > Marine > Intertidal zone > Estuary | place: USA: Columbia River...
TATGTCGTAAGCCTCAGCACCAGTTAAGGCATTAACCGATTGAGATACGTGTTCCGCCTCTACTGGTAACCCTGTAACTATGCCTGCATTTGATAGTATCTTAGCCATTGGTTTTATTTGATATATTATAAATACTAAACATCCTTAGTGCCTATCGATGTTTATTAAAATAGTTGTGTCTGTTGTTTTAGATGTCGGTAAAGGTTTCGCTAACTTACCAACAGCTAGTAATTCATGTGCATCATTATATAAACCTACAGTTGAAATATAGGGTGTAAAATATGAGCCTGTTATATAATTAAAAGGGATTCCGTCATTCCCTGATGTTATGGTTGGGTTTTGTGAGTAATTAAATTCACTTTCACCTATTGTTACTTTATATTGTGTCTCATAAAGTGTATACGATGATGATAATGATACTTCTAAGTCGGATCCAGATATGAATCCTTTAAAAAAGTCTCTACTAACCTGACCACCATCTCCATAGTTACTATACTTATAGGGATTTTTACCATAACCAAATTCATTAGAAAATGGATTAGTTATTGTAGCTACTCCATGAGTGTATATTATATTACCCACTACATCACCAAATAATGATATTAATCTACCTTCCCCATCATCTGTAAAAGTTCCTCCTGATGATTCTTCATATACCCCAAAATCAAACTTAAATGATCCTGGTTGTATTTTATCACCAAATATATTGGAAGGGATAGATAATACAGCTATATCAGAAACACCAGGTTTAGTTTTCTGAGTGGGGATTGATTTTTGTTCTAGTAAATCTGTTTGTCTGTAATTATCGTATATTGTATTATACTTAGAACCTTCTACAACTCCATCAGATCCAAAATATGGTAGACTAGCATCGGACATTGTAAAATCTCCATTACTATCTACACTCCCTGAGATATAGTTTGTATAGTATAAATGTTTTACAGAATTGTATATAGATGATTCTTTGAAAGAAGAATAAAGACCAGATGAATAATTATATTCACTATTGTAATCAATATTTTTACCTACATATCTTTCTATTTGACCACCAAAACCATAATCATCAATTCTCTCTAGACTTTCTGAATAACTACCAGTACCAAAAGATATAAAGGAATATCCTCCAGATGAGGAAAATATTGGTATAATATTAAATTTATACCCCTTGTTTACCTCTAATGGTGAAACAATTATGTCTGATGAGTTGAATTGTTTGTATGCGCTCATTCATTTAGAAATCTAACTTTACTCTAACAAGTGATTCTTTTGTAAAATCCTTTAAAAGCGGTTTTGACAACTTGGCTACTGCTAGTAAATCGTTTTGGTCATTATATAATCCAATCGTTGTTACATACGTTTGTGGTGCATTTATGTATGAATCCCAATACACCTCACCTGTAGCTCCTTTAATGAACGATGGATTTTCTGAGTAGTTAAATTCTGAGTTTCTTGATCTGACAAATATAAAATCTGATGTTAGGGTTTCTTCACAGTTTACTCTAAACGATGAACCTCTTACAATAGCACCAAATAGTTTTGAGTTATTTTCCCCATCAACATCTAAGTTTCTATTAGTTTGTAAATCTATACCTATATTAGGATTATCTGTAGTTGCTATAGTTGTAGTTGAAGGTTGATCTAATGCTGAACCATTTAGTAAAATTAATCCTGTGTCAGGTAAAAATAAACCATATGATCCTGAGTTAGTATAACCTGCGTTGATTCCGTCTGATGTACCTGGTATAGCTCCTTGTCTTACTATTTGATAAGCTCTTTGAGTACCAAAATATGATGGTATAGTTACATCGTTTGAGTTATCTGTAAGTGTAAGAGCTTTTCCTGTTGCTCCTTGTAGTGTTAAAGATAAAGTTCCAGGTAATAGTTTTTCTTTATATCTAGCTCTTTCGATTGATAGAGCATAGATGTATCCTGGTGTGTAGGATGAACCGAATTGAAAATCTTTATCTTCATCTTCTAATACTAAAGTACGATATTGACCATAGATAGTTGATGTTGTAGATTTATTAGGAACAGCATCATTAAAGTAAACCCCACCACCTGATGTTTTATCACCATAGGCTATATCAAACTGAGGAGTAGATCCTGCAACTGTTGTTTCTGATTGGTTTACTGCTAAATAGTATTCACCTGAAAGAGAGGCTACTCGTTGTGCTGATGAAGTGAAGAAGGTAGATAACTCTACAGTCTCGTTACTCCATACGGTTTGTGATACAGAATCTGCACTTACTAAAAAATCTTCTGGATCTAATCTTTTGAATCCCATATCTTATTTTGTTGATGTTTTATTAATAGTAATAGGAACAGTAATACGAGCACCTGAGTCTAAACCAATGATAGTTAGAGTGGTTGTTATTGATGAGTTAGACCCAAATAACGTATTAATAGTAGTTGCTCTTAGGTTGATTTGTGTTCCAATAACAGTTTTGGATACGTTTGTACCTATAGTTGTTGTTGAGTTAGCGTTTGCGGATGTTGCTGCTTCTGTATTAATACCAACACCGTTGAAGTTAGATAATAATCTAATATCAGCGATTGTTGCTGCGTATCCACTTGTTTCAAATGACTGAGCTGCGTCAAGATAGTTAAGTGTTTGAGGTGTAATAGCAAGTTGAGCACCTTGTTTTAAAGTGATTGCTGTATAACCAACATCTAATACTGGAAGTTTAGCTGTTCCCCTTGGTAGAGTTACTAACTTATACTTCATGATTTGTGATTCATCAGGAAATGCTTCTAATAAAGGCATATTGTCAATAGCTTCTCCATAATATGAAGAACCAGATGGGTGATTTGGATTATATTGTGTATAATCGATTTCGTCATCTGCTAAAGCGAACTGAGTAATTTGGAATGATCCGTCGTTTTTAGCTAACGATTCTCTTCCTTTTTTTGTTAGAATAGCGTCAACTGTTACAACGCTGTTATTTAAATAGCCCATTTTGTATGTTGTATTTTATTATAAATATGATTATATTAAGTTCTTTTCAATAAGTGATGTTATAATATCGTCTGGGTTTTTCCTTAGTGCATCTACTCTATATTGGGGTGTGACTATACCCGGTGATGATGATGCCGAAACAGGAAATCCATATGGTTTTTGCTCGTTCAAGATAACGAAGCCTGGGTTATAGGCCAACCTCCTTATTAAAAAGAAGTTAGGATTTACGCTTGCGTCTACTTCTTTGTCTAAAGTAACGGTTAACGATACTGAAGATGTGTAATTCACGTTTACTACTTTGTAACTATAGTCTTCGTTATTTTCAAATCTAAACTCATCTCCTGGTGTTGATAAACTTTGAGATACTAAAGACCAAGGTGATGTAACAGGATCAAACTTCGTAAACGATGGTTCTACACCTGAAGGGAAATCTGTATTTTCACCTGGATTGTATGGTAGGTCTCCCATATAGTAGTTTGAATCATATGTATTAATCAAATCAGATGATACACAACGAAGTTCTTTTCTATTAGATACGTTTACAGACCACCAAGGACTTATTGATGTAATATTAGTAGTTCCTAATAGTGGTATTGTATTAGAGTTAGTAGTTGATGAGTTTTGTGAAAATAAAATAGGGTTAGGATAAGTACCTACAGAATAAACTGATGGGGTAACTGATTCTAATTTCTTTAATTCTTTAGCTTCATCAATATTTTGTATACTTACTATAACGTTAGTTGGAGTACTATTTGAATCTTTTAGTTTAAACGTATTCTCTAAGTTATTAAAGTTTATATCAGATAATGATGGATCATATAGTGTTGATGATGCGTCAATAAGATATTTTACAAATAAAGCGGTTTTATTATTTAAGTTAGGATATGGATCCACAACTTTACTAAAGTATCCTAAATAAGCGTTTAATGATTCAACATTAGGTATAGATCCTAAGTTATTAGTAGGTTCACCTTCTTGATATTGGTTTACCTCTTTACGTGTTGTTTTAGTTCCTATATATCTAATACCAGTATGTGATGTTTGACTGTAGTTCGAATCAGGTGTTGCTGCTTTTTCAGCAGAATTTTGACGTAATAACTCAATATTTTGTGGTAATAAAATACCAGACCCACTTAAGTTAGATGAGTTTGAGTAATCTACATCCTCTATAAATAAAGATTGTCTAGATGATATTACGTTATTTAAAACAGGTTGACAATCGGGGTTATTTTCTAAGTCTAACCCTGTTGTTAACCCTAAATATGATTCAGTGTCAATAGCTTCACCGGGTGTTGAAAATGACATTGAGTATTCAGTTACTATTAAATGATCATATGCTGTAGAATCATCATCAACTGATACTGATAGTTTTACAGTATCGTTAATTTGGATATTAGATGAATCGAAAGTTGTTTTCATTTCAATACTACCTGATTTAGTAGTTGGAGATAAAACATAAGATGATGTGTATATCGTATTATTAAGATACATATTCAACGATGCCTTACCCCAAGTATCTAACCCATTAGGTGATTCAAATGTTGCTGATGCTGTTACTGATACATCCACAACGGGTTGTGCTGAAAATGTATATATACCATCATTAGGGTCTTGTGAAGCGTCTTTATAAACTATATAAGCATTGGAAACTTCCCAATTATAATATAATTGACTATTTATAGTGCTAACTTCAGTATAGGATAATACAACATATATTTTATATGCCCTATGTGCTTGAGTATCATACCACCAACTATTAGCAAATTGTTGAGAGTTATAATCTCTACTTATATTTTGTGATCCAAAGTAGTTAGATGAAGCATATATCTCATCATCAGAGTTATGTGGAATACTTTCACCTTCAGGAGTAATAAATATACCACCATTTATAATAGGATCAGTTTTTGCCTTTATGAGTGTTGTTTTACTTCTAGTAGATGGATCTAGGTTTACAAATTTAGGTTCAAATAGGTTTTCAGTACCAGTAGCCCAAATCCTACCTTCTCTATAGTAATATTCTAAATCATTATTACCTTGAAGGGTGCTAGCATTTGTAAGCCTTAAAAATATGTTATCTGGTTGTATGTCTCTTGCCATTTATTTAATATTTAGAAGCAATATGCTATTTGTGTAATCGTTTGTCTTCCATTAACTGTTTCAACCTGTACAATCATCTTATCTTCGTTTTGAGCTGAGTATTTGTATACTCCATACTTACCAGTAGGTAAGTTAGCGGCTGTTGATGTTGGGTTACCAGGTGATGTAATAGAGGAAGATGTCCAATCTACATTATCATCTGCTGAGTTGTATAGTGTTATATCTTTTACCACAGCGAATCCATTTCTTCCCTCTTTTAGTATTAGCTTATTTTTATTAAGAGGTGTTGTTCCTAACACAAATAACTCTTCATTACCTTGATATCGCACAGCAACAGTAAATTCATTTAAACTATTATTTAATGTAGAACAATTAGTAGTTATAGGAGTTAAATATATAGCACACACTACAATAGATCTAGGTATAACATTTGGATCTTGATCCTTTATTAATGCCGATGGGTATGATACCATTTGTTGTGGGGCATTCATAAACCAAGGTGTTTTTGGTGTTTCTGCTAATCTTCCATATACAGAAGAGAGTGATGATGTAAATGCTGTGTTTACTTCTCCTGTACCTGTATCAAAATTCCCTATACTATCAACTATAATCCCCTCTGATTCTATATATTCGTTTGGTTCTATTAGATAATCAGCACCATCCCATCCTCTAAAAAACTGTTCTCGTGGGTAAGTAGGTGTTGTTGGGAAATACCCTTGAGGTATTGATTCATATATCCCATCTAATCTAAGAGGGTTTGAAGGTGTTCCTGATGATGAGGCATACCATATAAAGTCTCCAGTTGAATCAAACTCTATATCAAATATATTAGCATCTTCTGATGTTAATATAAGTGGGGATTGGGCTATGTCTATTTCAAAATACACATAATCATCAAAAACTTGCTTACTAGTTACTTCCCAAGTGTAGAAACCTGATTTTAGTTTTGGTAAACTAGGGGGGATTGGATTTTCTGATGGGTTGTTTAATAAGATAGGAATTGATGTCGCTTGAGATAATTCTCTTAATATACTAACACCCTCTCTAGATCTACTAGCTACCTTAATATGTTTAACGTTAAACCCATCATGCCATAACCAAACAATACCCTTATTAGGTGTGGTATCTCGAGATAAAAACTCATCTTCTGTAAAGTTATTAGATGTTAAAAATACAGGTGTTACTTGAGTATCTTGGAAATTAGGATTGGTAAATTCAGAACAATCTACCCCACCATCTCCCTTTACTACATTAATAAACGATGCGTTATCTAAAGTGGGATTACCATATTCCCCATTATAAAATCCAGATTGGTCTTTAGTTGAAAGAGTAGTTGGACCTTTTAGGGTTTGAATTATTTCTGACCAAGATTGGGTTATATTGAAAGTTGGTTTACTTTGATTTTGATATCTATTTACTTGACCACCAGCACCACCTGAAAACGTTTCTACTTGACCTATTGATCCAGTTAGAGTTTCGTTAGTAGATGATACTAAAGTTCTTCTATGTTTATTTCTTTCTAAAATATGTTGTTTTACTACAACACCTGATGATAATGATACGTTAGATGGAGTAAAATCTTTAACCATCTTAAATAAAGAGTTATCATAAAACTTTATTAGTCTTACAAAATCATTTAAATCATATGACTTAGTATATTTAGCAAAGTATTCATCTCTTAATATATCCAAACTAGGATAACTATTGGTGTCAGTTGATCTAGTTGATAGATTACCTAAATAATCACCTAAGTTAAAATATCCTACTTGACCAACAATATCTTTATTGATTTGGTTAGCAGGTGAAAATGCGACTTCAACATACCCCGAGTCTACATCTCTTTGATTACTATAATCTTTTTGTTGGATACTTCTCATAGGTGACAACGTTGTCGATTCTAATTTAGAAGTATCTATAATAATCTTATTGTTTATTTCTGAACTAATACCTGCTGGTATTTGGTTTCTAGCTATCTTTTCTCTATTTACCCCAAAAGCAGAAGAAGAAATGTTGAATTTACTATCATTCTCAAATGAATTTATACCTGATTTGAATTTATCAATAGGGTGTAATGCTATCAATCCTGAGTCTTCTAATAGTAAACTATACCCAGTTTCTAATAGAATGTGGGGTGGGATAGAAGGAGCAGGTGGTGTTTTTGGGTGGATACTTACTGAACCTGTGTATAATTCACCTCCTAAAGATGCTCTAAAAGCTAATTCTTCAGGAGCTGTATTTACTCCAGTACCAACATATGATTGTGGGTTTAAAGTAAAATATGAAAAAACATTATCAGGTATTTCTGATGTGTAGTATCTTATTTCTTGTAACCCTCCTGAAAAATGTGATGCAGGTGATAACGCTGTCCCAAAATCTGATGATGTAGCCGAAATCCATTCTGTAGACCCTGTTAAAGGTAGTGTACTAATACTACTATGTTGAATAGCAGATGTGGATACATATTCGCTATTTTTATTTTTAGCTGTTAAAGTATAACCTGATTGTTGATTATGGTTAACCATAACACTCCACCAATCCCCATTAAAAAATGGTAAATATACTGATGATGAAAGTGGTGTTCCCTGACCATTAGGGAATAATTTCAAATTACCAAATTGGTATTCAGGATCAACTACTGATCCACTATATGAACTTACAATCCCTGATGATCCAGTGTATTCTAATGTTAATGTAAGTCCAGTATCTAATGAAAGTACTTTTTGGATATTATTTGTAGGACCTAAAGATGAAGAATGAACAGTTTCAGGTTTTATCCTAAACATTACTGTTTGAGGTCTATCATAAGAACTACTCCAATCAGAATTTAATTTAAACTCAGTTTGTACTGATTGAGATCCAGTCATACCTAAATAATAATCATAGATATTTTCTTGAGTTTTATATACAGCTGGTTTTTTAGGTGAACCACCATATTCTTTTACATCTAATATAGTATTAGATATACCAAAAGTTGATATTAACGCTCTTAAACCTGCTTTAGTACCTTTAGTTTTTAATAAGTAAGGTATGTTATGGTATATTCGTTTGTAAACACGCTTTAAAACGTCGTTCTGAGCTATTACAGCGCTTGATGCGCTTATGGCGTTTGTCACTAGATCAATACCCTCTGAAGGAGAACTACCAGTAATATTTGCTACTGGGAATGTTGAACCTTCTGATGTTATACCTAGGAATGCTTGATATAAATCATCTTGATCATAGTTATTTGAATATAGTTTTATACCAAACTCTCTAATAGCATCTGCTACTAAATCCTTTGATATACCATAGTCTAATCTATTGTCAGCATCGAATCTATTAGTTACATCTTTAGTATAAGTCCAAACGTTATCAAAATGTTGACCTATCATCTCTATAAACAACTGATATTGTTCATTTGCTGGGTCTTCAACTAAGTATTCTGGTATAGTGTTTAATAAAGCATCATTATTGTTTTCATCATATAAAGATGCTGATGATATTTGACCACCATAGTAAATAGACCCTTCGTTAAGTGAACCAAACCATTCTGCTACTTGGGTTGAACCAGTAGGATATAAAGTGTAAGGTAAAGTAGAAGTAGATTTAGGCCAAGATGCCGATGATCCACTATTAAAATATAAAAAATATTCATATCCATCAAAGTTATCTATTGTACTATCTACGATAGCCTCTAAAGTAGCTTTGGATGATGAGAAAGCGATTGAACTAGTAGCTGAACCAGTTATTGAATATATGTCTTGTTCAAGTTGGTTATGTGTTGCCTCTAATAAAGATGCTTTATAATAAAAGTTTTTTAAACGTTCCCCTGATGTTGAAAACTTAATAAACTGATTGTATTTAGAGTAATCAATATTAATATTAATACTCTTTTCAGCTAAAAGTGATTTTAGTTGTTGTAGTGAAGATGTAAGAGGTGTTTCAAGTATTGAACTGTATGTGAAAGTATCTGATGCTACACCTACTTCGTTATTTACGTTTAGGTTAAAGTTAGGTCCTTTAATAAATTCAAAATCATCATCGATTTCAACTTCTTCAATAGCGTATTCTACTTTATATGCTTGTGGTGTTGATATTTCTTCAACAATCCATAATGTATCCTTTACTAAAAAGTTTGGTGGTAAAGGTTCGTATAATTTTATTAATACTGTTATTTGTTGATCTATTGTTGTTGGAGTAACATCAATATTATTAGCAATAACTTGTTGGTTATTACCAAAGTTAAGTTGAAAATCAACAAAATACGGTCTTGTTTCTCTATATTCTTGGAAATTAACAAAAGTATTGAATACTTGTTGGTCATCTAACTGATTAGTTTTTAATCTAATCTCTGTTCTAGATGGTGATATTTCATCAATATAATATCTATCCTTAATGGATGATCCTAATCTACGTCTGTATGTGTTATATACTGTATAATAGTTACCCTCTGTAAATCCTAGTTCTTTAAGATTTTTAGTTGGGTTTAATACTATGTCCCCTTCTTGTACTTTATATTGTTTTAACTCATAAGTTTCATCTGGTGAAACTATTTGTTTATTATCATCGTAAACATAAAGTTCGATGTAATCAGAAGATTCAATAAAATTAGTATCAAAGGAGGAAGATGGTATTAACTGCTCATCAGCAGTTTTATACTCCTGATATTCAAAAGTAGTTGGATCAACTTGGGTTAGTATAGTATTTTCTTCCATTATTCAATTGTGGGATTAGACAATGTAACTATTTCTTGTTCTAATTCCAAGTTATTTTCTCTAAGTGTTGTTATTTCCTTTCTTAATGCTTCTATTTCAGCGTCTGTTTCATCAAACGAAATATACTCACCTGACGTTTTTACTAAAAACTCATGGGAATTACTTTCACCTTCAGCAGGAATATCATAAAATAACTCGTTGTAAAGGTTAAAAAAATCTTCAACTGTAACTTGTGTCTCTAAGTCATCATTGACTGTAGGGACACTTAGTTCAGTGAATGTTGTTTTAATAGTTCTTGGATAATCAAGTTTATTAAATACTTCTTTTTGAAGGTCTACTCTCTTTTCTGACATAACTATCCATTTTTAACTTTAAAGTTAAAGTTATTATCTTTGTATACTATTATTTCGTTACCTACAAATGTTTTAATCAATATTTGATATTGACGTTCTGGTTCTAAACCATTCATATAAACTGTAAAATATGATGATTGTGGGTCCGCAGATATCTTAGTATAGTTTTCGTCAAAATCTACAACGTATTCATTAGTATCTAAATCTTTAATAGCGTAGTATGAACTAGATGGTAAAAGATAGTTTTGAGTATATGATGATGCGGTTTGGAAAGTACGAACTGGGTATTTAGGTCTACAGTTGACTCTAAAACGGTTAATACTATCTTCATAAAACACACCTGGGTTTTCATCTAACGCCATATAAATATCTGTGTCGTCTATAACGTTTAACGATCCAGTAGTAAAATCTGAATCATCCCACTTAACACAAAGTTCAGGTGGGTATATAGTATATGTGTCTGATGAATAAAACTTAATTTGGGGTACTATAGAAGATGAAGGTTCAAACTCTAAACTTCCAGTCCACTTAACTATAAATCCGTTGTTGTCTATAGTTGTATATGGATTAATACCTTTAGATTGTGAATACCAAACATCAACTATGTCAGTTACTTTAACATCTAAATCTTTTTTAGTTCTAACATCGTATGATTGTGATGCAGATGATAAATCTATATTTGGGTTTGTTGAACCTGTATACCAAACTCCACCTCCTGGTGTTGCTTCGATAGATTCATAGTGTTGGTAATCAGGTAGTGAACTTGAAGGCCATAAATTATTTGAAAAATTATCGTTTCGTTGTCCCCAACTTACACCATCGGTTGTTTCAGGTTTATTTCCATAATGACCAGTACCATTAGTCCAATCATATGCTATGGGAAATACCTCTAACTTTGATTGTTGAGCTATACCTTGAGCTGTTGCTACATAAGATTTTAAGTGAACATCATAAGGATCGTCTTTAACTATATTATCAAAAACATAGTTAATATCATCTTGATCAAATTTTATTAGGAAACGAGATACTGCTGTTGTAGTATATCCTTCTAAAGATTCTGTATTATATGTTATTGAACTACTAACCCAAGTTTCTCCTACATCACCCCATAAATTAGGGTGGTATACTGGGTTAGATAAATCTATTAATGGATTTTTCCAATTACGAGACTCATTCATAGCATCTAACCCTGTGTTCATTAAGGGGTATTCACTATACATAGTGGCATCGTTTACCGCAAAGATTTTATATACTGCCATATTAGAATGTTACTACTCTACCACTAATATCTCTATTGGGATACTTTATCTCAAATATAGATGGATCGATTGAGGGGTATATTACACCACTTTGTGTAGCTCCTTCAATGTCATAGCCATATTGAGAATATCCTTCAGATACACCAGCTTTGTTGGTTATTGTTACTTGTTTAACTGTCTGTACTCCTGTTACTTGATCTAATAAAACATTTATATTTCTTAAAATAATAGGTTGGTTTATTTGCCATTTATCTACGTTAAAGAAATCTATTAAAGCAGTTAAACAGTTACGTATTACTTCGTTGTTGTTATAGTTAGGTAATGTTATGATTTCAAAATCAACAGCTATGTTTACTATGTAAGCATCTTTGATAGTGATTGAATCACCTATCATTTTATATTGATTTAGATATGTTGATAAGTTTTCTTTTAAAGCTGATGATGCTATTCTTAGATTTTTATTTATATCATAAGATAAAGTGTAAATCTCTAATGTTGTATTTGAGTTAGCGTTTAGTGGTTTTTGAACATGCGCTTTAGATATTGATCCAAAGTTAGAAGGCATAGATAAAGTACGTACTAAGTAATCATCTGCTGTTACGTTTCGTAACTGAGTACCATAACTAGATATTGTGTTTTGTCTTAGTTCTTCTGTTGAATCCCCATCTGCCCCTCCAGTTGCTGCTCCAGCATTATTTACTGCTACAGAATCGAAAACATATTGAGCTAACGATGCGTTTAGTGTTGGTTGTATAAACGTCGTATTTGTAGTGTCAACGTTGGTTAACGTATTTGCAGCGACGTTAGACGCAACACCACCGCCAGTTATGTATCGAACTGTTAGTGTAGTATTTGATGGTGCTATACCATAGGTATTTGTAAAAATAAAGTTAGTAGGTGAATAAGCTGTTGTAAGTTTATCTTGAGTATAAGGTAAACCTAAACCTACGTTATGTGGGTTTGGTATAATCTCTTCGTCATTTGCTTCAGCGTTACCTGATCCAAACTGGATTTGGAGTGTTGTATTATCTATAAATCTAGTAGCAAAACGTCTTTGTACTTGCTTTAGTTGTAAAATATAAGGTGTATCTTCTTGACTATTGGAGTTATTAGGATCGTTTACGTTTGTGTTTTTAATCTTATCATAAACTGAATCTTGCCCTAGAGCACTAACTTGATACCATTCGTTACCATCAGAATCAAATACATCTAATATTTGAGCTATATTTTCTCCTTGTAAATCAACTGTTGGAAATTCTTGATGTATTCCAAACGAAAAAGTTGTTGTTTGAATATCACCTGATGTTGCATTACGTTTTTTATTTAATAAGTAATAAGTTGGTGTAGCACCGTTTACTTGAGCTATAGTTACTAGTGTAGGATCTTGAGATGATGATACTGTAAAATCAATATTATCTTGGATAGTGAAAGTTTGACCATCTCCTGTAACTTCTGTATTCTCTGGAAAATCGAGAGCGTATGTAAAATCAGGTTGTGATCCTGTACCTACAGTTTTAGCAGGTACTATTTGAAATATATCTAATTCGGTTGAAGATAAAGATGTTACTTTAGGAGTGTAACCAAACATATATGCTAAATCGAATAAGTTATTCGTTTGTCTAGCATATTGTATGAATGTTTCTTGTAGTTGGTTATCTAAATAAAAACTTAAAACATCCCCTACATAAGATGCTTGTTCCATAAACATCATACCGGGTGATGCTGGAGAAAAGTCTGTATAGGTTGTTGGGAAGTATGTTTTAGAAAAGTTTATTAACTGATTTCTAAAATCTCCAAAATCCTTATTTAAATACGATATGTCTCTTTTTACTTTTGCCATTATTGAAATGTTAACTCAACGTTATCTGTTAATCCAGTTTGAGCAATACTATATTTTAGTGATACTGTCACTGTATATTGATCAGGATTTGATGCTACTTCTAAATCATCTATAATAACGTTAGGGATATTTTCGTTTATACCTTGTTGTATAGTTTCTTCTAGACCTTCTAGGTTATCGTTTTCTATTTGTTCAAATATAAAGTTTTTTAAACCTGCTCCAAAAGTAGGATTAGCGATTCGTTCTCCTGGGTTCGTTAATAAATAGTTAACTAAGTTGTATTTTATAGCATCCTTAGTTTGATAGGTTTGGTTAAAGACAGCCGGAGCACTAAAGGGTAAAGCTACACCTATAGCGACTCTAGGTCGTAAATCGTTAGGAAATATTTGTCTTTCTCCGAATGCCATTATTTATTCATTATACCCATTATTTGATCCATTGATACTTCACCTTCAGGTAACTTACCATTTGGAGAAGTTGTATCAACCGGACCGTTTATTTGTAGACCTTGTCGTGGTGCTACGTCTCCTGATGTAAACTGTGCTTTCATATCACCTAAAACATTCATATAGTTTTCTCTGATATTTTGTTTAACTTCTGGGGTAGCATGTGGTGCTGTTGGGGTTGAATAAGTTGGTTGTTCGATTATTGGTTGTTTATTTGACTTAATTGCCTCCAATAAAATGTCCTTTAGTTCCTCTTGGATTACTTCCTTTACTACTTCTTTTAGTGTGTTTTTAAGTTCTGTTAGTTTCATATGATTATAAATATAACGTTAGTTTGGTTTTAAATCGTTTTGTTCAATAGTGAATATAAGTTCGTTTATTAGTATTTGATCTGATGAAGCGTATGATGGTTCTCCTTTAACTACCACCACACCTTGGCTATCTTTACCAACAGCATAGCGACGTTTTAGGTCTTTATTAGTTTCACCTTCTTGTGTTTCTACACCTAAAATAAACCCGTTATATTCTGTTTGTATGGTTTCACCAGCATCAGCTGATTCTTTAGTAATATTTGTAAGTTCCTCATCTAGTTGTACTTGTAGATAGGTTCCTGATAATAGATCTTGGATATTAAAGTCGGCGTTAGGTGAAATACCTAATATTCTTCTTATTCTAGAGTCATCTACTTTTGAAAAATCAACATCTTGAATAGTTAAACTACCAGGTTGGATAGTTACCCCGTTTGTAAGGTTTTTATCTATTTCTTCTTCCTTATTTAACTCATCTACTACTGCTTGTCTGGATTCATCTAAACACTCCCCTATTAAACCATCTATTGCGCTTAGTATGTTTAATACCTTAGTTAAAACGGATACAAGTGGTATTGTTGATGGAGTTAGTATACCTACAATATTACCAAACTTATCTACTAGTTTAGTAAGTTTATCTTTTTTATCTTCTATTACTGATATTTTACCTAAGGAAGTTGATATAATAACACCCCCTGCTGGTCCTGGTGGTAAACCTATGGTTGATGGTATTGGGTTTACTGTTATTATTTTTCTTACTACCTTAAATGCTATTACTAAGGCTTTGAGTATAGAAGAAATAGTTTTTACTTTACTTGCTATTTTTAGTATATTATTTAACTGTCTTGTTAGTTTATTCTTTTTACTAATAAGTCTAGGTATACCTCCTATAGAGGGGCATGATTTTTTTGCTAGTTGGTTTAAAGCAGTTATACCAAACTGTGCTAATAGGTTTAAAGCAAAAGGTATTACTCTTTCATTTATTTTATTTACCTCTTTATTAATAGTTTCGGTTATAATAGCCTCAGCTGATTTAAGGTTGAAGGAGTTCATTTTATTAACATCACCCTCATCCATAACTAAAAGTTTAGATTCTTCTTTTTCTAAGGATTTCTTAATAGTGTTTAACTCAATAACGTTAATACGAGTTTTAAGTTTACCATCTAAAGTTGTGGATGGTGCGTCTTGGGGTTCATATTTATTTTTAGAAAAATCTATATTACTTTGAGGTATTTCTTCTCCTACGGGGACAGTTATTCGTAGTGTAAAACCACCTCCTGGATTTGTTGTTGTGTTAGATTTATCTAAACTAACTTTAACTCCCCTTAATCCCTCTTTAGTTATAGAATCTATTACTCTACCTTTTATTTGAAACTTAGTAGGTTTTGGTGCTACCTCTTCCCTAACTACAGTTGGAACGTTTATCCAGTTACTAGTGTCATTTTTCCTACCTGTTGGTGTGTAGTCATTAACTACTTGCTTAACTAAGTTTAAAAGGGCATCTGAGATGGTTTTTGGGCCTTCATTTACTTTAAATCCAAAAGGATCATACAGTATAGCAAAATTTTGGGGACCAAAGGTTTCAATCTCTACATAGTAATCATTCGATAAAATATATTTGTCGTTTGCCATTATACAGTTCTACTAACTTTAGATATTAGTTTATCGTTTTTAACTAGGTTAAGAATAGATTGGGATACTGCTTTAGTATTAGATGCTGCTGCGCTAACGGGAATATTAGGTACTGGAGAACCACCAGGCCAGTTTTGACTTTTTTCTAAAGCACCACATACATTTTTTATACCTTTTAATAATGATTCAAACTGCTGCATAAAATCATCACCTAAGATTAGGGCTTGAGCTGCGTTTTTTGAACCTAGGTTTACTTTAGGTGCAACAAGGTTAATATCAGAATCTGATGCTATACCTACTGTACCTATAGATGTTATTGCTATTTGTTTATTAGCAGATATTAATAATGAGTCTGTTTTTGCGTTAAGTACTAATCTACCACTATTTAATACTATTTGATTTTCTAAATATTCTGGGGTTGTTGTAGGTGGTTCTTCAAACGCTTCATATAACTCGTTATCTAACTCTAAAGGTATTTTTTGATCTTTGGTTAGATAAATAGACGATAAATCTTTATTAATATTTTCAGTTACAGGTAACCATCCTAACTCAGATGAGTCTTCGGGTTGGCCGTTTCTAATAATAGTAATGGGTGAACCATTTTCTCCGTTTTCAGACCAATCGTTAGTATATTCTGAGTCTGTTTTTGATGTATTACCTAATCTTATACTGTTACCAAATCTACCTTCAACTATATTATCACCAGCAAAGGGTAAAATAGGATGTATGTTAGTTTCTTCTACAAAAGTACCACCTGATTCTCCGTTTAAATCTATCTCAGTTGAACCATCCTTAACTCGTCTAACGTTCCCACCTGATGTTTGAGCGTAATCTTGTGTTTGTTCGTCTGATTGTGGTTTTAGTGGGTTTGGATATGCGTTGTGGTGTGGGTGGTTCCAAAGTGAAAGTGTATTTAAATAATAAAACTTCTCTGAACCAGTACGTGTCCCTAAACCTGTATCTGGTAGTTTAAATATTAATACTAACTCGTTTATTAAAGGATATTTTTTACTATTAGATAATAGTGGGGTTGCTATAGCTTTATTTTCCCCTCTTGATGATTGATAATTTACTAACTCGAACTCAATAGTTCCTATACCATTCCATTCACCATAACTCTCAAAGTTACTTGAGTTTTCATCCAATATAATATTTAATACTCTACCAGTTTGGAAGGTATTATCTAAGTTATTTGCTCTAACTGCTAAGCCAGATACATCAACTTGATTTAAGTTATTATTTAATGCAGCAAATCCTAATGTAGACATTACTTAGTTGATTCTGGAAGGTTCTTTATTTCTCCTAAAAGTTGTGCTTTTTCCTCTTCAGTTAATAGTGTAGTTTCAACATCACTACCCTTATTTTGAGTTGCTCTTTGGACTATAGTAGCCATTTTAACTAATACTTCATCGTTTTTGATACCCAATTCCATATATTCTTTGATTAGTGGTACTATAAGAGTGGCATCACCAATGTCCTCGATTAATGGTTTTAACTCTGAGATTAAACCTATGATTTGGGCACCTCTAGTATTTTGATTTTCGTGGATTTCTTGGAGTATATCGGAGAACTTCTTCTTACCGAATATTTTATCGTCAAACTTACCCATAATATTTTATTATAAATATTAGATATTAAAATCTTGCGTATCCATTATCTAAATAGAATAAATATTCTGATTTGAATATGGTATGTAGTTGTTGAGCTATTCGTGTGATTTTTGGTGTTTTAACATCTACCATTTCTCTGATGTAGATGTATAGTGCCTTTTTGTTAAAGATCTCTATATTTTCTCTCTTACGAAATAACTCTAAAATAGCATCTGCGATTTGAGCATCATTACCTTTAGGAAATAAATCAAAAATATTTGATGATACATGCTCCACATATAAATCCATATACTTATCCAAATCACTTTTCACATACTCTTCATCCTGATTATATCTAAAATCATCGTTTCTGTCTAACTCGGAAGCATCTACCTTTTGGATTCGTTTCTTATAGTTTTTAGTATTATATAAGATTAACCATCGTTTTACAATAGTACCAAAATAAGAATATGCCTTAGCACCCCTAGATGGATCAAATAAGTGAATTTTAGAGAGTAGATATGTTATAATCTCATGTTGGAGATGTTCTATTTGATCTACTTCAGTATAATAAAATTTAAATGTGTGAATGATATTCTGAGTTAATTTGAAGAATGCATAGTGTATCTCTTCTCCATAAATCTTAGAACGTTCATCGAAATCAGAAGACGCATTGTATCTTACTATAGCGTCTTCAGTTTCGTCTGTAAAGTAGTATCTAGAACTACCTGGTGCTGCTTTTCTTGGCATGTTGTAGGTTTATTCCTCGACTCTAAAGTTAGTTAATGAGTCTTGGATTTTCTTTAATTCGTTGAAAAAATAGCCTACTTCATCATCACTTTTGAATGTACCCTTAGAATCGATTTCTTTGATTCGTTTGTCTGATTCCTTTACCTGTTGCTGGAATCTAAGGATGAACACTCTATACCCTTCTACAAGATCCTCATATTTCTCATTTTTCATAAGTAGATTACGAGTAACATAAAGTAAAACAATTACAATAGTAACTAAAATTGATACGATTATGTATAGTGTTGTTGGGTGAAAATTCATGTTATAGGTTATCAAGCATATTTTTTAACCCTGCTGATTTAACAGATGATAATGCTTTTGATTTATTATTGTTGGTAGTGAAGTTACGTTTACTATTTGGCTTAGCCAAGTTACTTTCTCCTATAGTAGGTAAATATTGTTGTTCCCACTCAATTCTTGCTGAACGCATATCGGCTTCATGTATGATTAATGCTAAAGGTGTTCTAAATCTATTTTCTGGAATGAATGATTTAAAATATGGTGTATTTGCTTCATCAAAAAGCCCATCATGAGTTTTAATAGCGATAAACTCATCTTGAGACATAGGTATCCCAGCTTCCTGAAGTAGAAATAATGAACGGTCGGGCACAGTCATATAAGCTAGATTAGTATTAAACTTATATAATTCACCTAAATTCTTCTTACGCCACTCATCCTGGGAAGGGTAAACAGCATCCTCATCTTTAGTACCTAGTTTACCTAAATCATGGTTTAATGCGCAAAATACAACATTATCCAACGTGATACCTTCGAGATTACTACCAGCTCGACGCCACACATCAAGTGATACAATAGCGTTTTTAATCACATTTAAAACATGAAATACATAACCACCAGCAAATGCAGAATGGTAAGCAGCTTTATGGGCCGCAGGTAATAATATTAGACGTTCTTCATGTTGTTTGTAAAAATCTAGTACTTTTTCTTTACGAGGTGATTCAATATATTTTTCAATATACGAAATTAACTCATCATAGTTCGATTGTAATTGTTGTGCATTCATTTCCATAACTTTTATTTATTTAATTTATCTTACTTTATTCATTTCATGGCCATCTAACGGTTCACGTTGCACCATATCATCAATACCTTGTCTTAGAACTTCAATCTCATCTAATAACTTGACAAAATCCGAAACAGGATATTGCTGTTGTACGGCTCTTTTAGCCATTTGGATTTTGGCTCGCATACCTTCTAGGTTGCGATCGTATAAATCTCTATTTCTCATAGGGTTATTGTTTAGTATTATTTGTTTTATTTTTGTATTTTTATACCTTGATTTTTCTATATATTTGTCACTATTTATTTTTAATAGTTTATCATATATTGTTATCAATATTTCGATATGTTTTTATTTATGTTGGGAAGGTAATAAACTTCTCTCTGGTATCCAAGTTATTTTAACCAATTCTCAAGAAATCTTTGGATTTTAAGTAAGTGAGCGCACTTTTCATACTCTTCTCCACTCTCATGGAACTTAATAGCTAACTGGAGTACGTAAGCTAAATCGTATGGGTTGAATAAAGTTAAATCTAAAACCTCTTCCTTATTGTCTAAATCAAAATCCTTAATATAATACCAAGCACGATTATAGACTATGAACGATGCTTGTCTCTTGGTTTCCTCGTGATCATAGTTCTTAGCATCTGCTTCTTTCATCCCACGTTTAAAGTGTTCAAAAAATAGTTGATGATTTTCAATCAACTTCTTAAACTTACCAATCTTAAAGTGAGTTGATGATGATACCTCAATTTCAATCTCATCATCATTCATTTCTACCTTACCTCTATCTTCAGGTTGGGGAAATAAGTTAAATAAGTCGTTCTTATCAATCATATGTTATAAATATACGAAAAAAATATCGCTTCTCCAAATAAGAAAAGAGGCACTTATGTGCCCCTTATTAATAGATATTCTATAAGTATCTTATTTATCTTCAGCTACAGATGCCTTACGATATTCAGTAACTAGGTTTTTAATACTACCTATAGCTTTACGAGCACGTTGGTGTGCTGCTTTTGATTTTGCATTGTGTTCTGTTGAAAACGTTTCATACAACGCATCTAATTGTTCTTTAATTTCTTGTGATGTCATTTTAATTTAAATTTTAGTTAATAACTGTTTTAATACACGATTGTGTTTATTCGTGGATAAATACGCACAAAATTCATTAAAATCGATGTTACGTTGGATTTTGCTGGATCTGTATCTCTCTCCTTTTTCAAATTTAAAACCCGCATTAGTATCATACCATTTATTATCTATGGTTTCAACATATTGTCTATTATAGATATTATTGGGGTTGTCTTCAAAAAACAAACAAAACGTTTGATTTTTATCAAATATAACTGCTGATTCCTCACCCTGACTCTCAATATCTTCTTCTAGCATAAATACATGATTTTCACCAGCGGTTTTGATTTTAGTATTATAATAAAAATTTCTAGATGGTTCTAACACCTTACCATTTTCATCAACAACTGGCTCAGTAAACCATGCTGGGTTTTCAAAATAGGGTGTTCTTGTAAATCTTTGTGGATCTTTGTTCATATATTATATTTTTATGTTTATGTTACCCATAATATACGAAATATATCTACGGTAGCCAAATACTTACTATAAGATAGGGTGGAGTGGTTAAAACCTTTATTTATATTATATATACACACTAAAAAACAAACTATGGAATTAGCAATATTTTTTATAAGCGGAATTCAACTTACACTATTAGCGATACTTTTATACCAATATGGTTCAATCAATAAAAACTATAATGTTATAAAGAAAAATCAAACCACAACAGATGATAGTTATGAAAAGTGGATTCAAATGACCACTAAACAATTAGATGAAATAAGAGAACACATTTCTACATCTGATTTCGCTGACGCTGCCACATTTAACCGCGAAATTACCGCATTTTCTGAGCGTTTAAACGCGGTTGAATCATCAATCACCATACTCGCTAACAAGGAAGATAACGACGTTAAAACGCTAAAAGACAGCATTAAGGAAATTAAGATATACCTACATGGAGTAATATCTGGTGAGGCAAGTAATAAAGGTTATTAGGTAAGGTATTAGGAGTAAAGAGAAGAATCAATTTCATCATCTAAATCGAAACCATCTCCAGCTTTAGCAGCTTCTTCTTTTCCAATCCAGTATATTACTTTACTAAAACCATCATCGTTTGGTTTAGTAATTGTAAAATAATTCATATACTTTTCTTTAACTTTTCTAGTTGTTCTTTTACTATCTATTGGTAATAGACCCAACTCTTTTGCTTGTTTAAAAGTAATGGCACTATCATATTCCATTTCTTCAGCACCTTCCCCAACCATCTTCATCACTTTGGCTACGTTAAGAAACTTCTTAAATCTACTTTCAAATAATTCCATACTATTATATTTTATTATAAATATGATTACTTAACGGTAGATACAATCTCCCTAACTTTTTCCCCTAACTCCATATTATTAGGTGTGGTTTTTACTAAATCTAAAATCGACTTTAAAAGTATTAAATCTTCCATCATAACTGTTTTTTAATTATTATTTTTTTATCCAATCAAACCTATCTTCAAGTTTACTAACTACTTCTTTAACTTCATCACTAGACCAATCTAAACAATCTAATGTTAATCTAGACTTATGAAACGATACGGAGTTATCACCAATACCATCACTAAAAAAGTTAATATCCATATATTGCCCTTCATCAAACATATCTGCTTGTGGGTATTCACTCTCAATAAACCTATAAAGTTCTGAGTGTAGTTGTCTTAGTTGTTCTCTTTTTGTCATAACCCTTTATTTTTTCTTGTATATTTCTTTTTATTTTTATATATATTAGGTCTTGACGCTTGCCATATTTTTATTAAAGTTTCTTTACTAAGTTTTGGGGACTTGGTTTTCATAACCTTTATTTATTAAACCATTCTTTCATCATCTCTCTCATCTCTTGAATATTTTCATCTACAAGACTTTGTTCATACTCATCTAACTTAGAGTATTTTACACCTGTGGTGGATTCTGATAATTCGTTTTTTAATTGTCTCTTTGTCATACCTTTATTTTTAATATTATACGTCAATATACGAATAATATCTACGGTAACCTAACAAGTCACATATTACTTTTCAGCGTATAGGTAAGTACTTAATAAAGTCCCTATAGTAATAGATTTAGTACGAGCATCATTAAGTTGTTCTTCACTTAGTTTTTTAACTCTAGAACAATATTCGATTCCTAACGTACCAATAAACTCATCGTTAATAGAGTTTAAAGCAAATAAATATGATGATTTAGACCCAGTCCCCTCAGCAAATATTTTTAAACCAAAGTGATTTCCCTTTTTATAGTTGGGGATTAATATTTCACCATCACTATATAGATGTGAAATCGGTTTACTAAACAGGGAAACAGGAATATTTTTAAAGGTATCACTTATAGGACTAACACCTGGAGTAAACATTTCATGAAATATAGAAAACTTTTGTATCGACTTACCAGTAGGGTAGAAGTTTCCACCATTATGGAATTGAGATATCCATACTCGACAAGCGTCTAACTCATCCTTAAGTTGTTCTAGTTGATCATCCACTAACATATTAGTTTGTAGGGCGGATTTTATAGGGTCGATTTTAGTTTTATTATTAAGATAATGACGGTAACGAGTTACCAATAAGGGACCTACTACGGCACTTATGATGACCACTAAGATTGCTAATTCCAATTCAAACACAATTTAATTTTTAAACATTTATAAACAACCCTATATAGTTATAAATACTAATTTTTCCTCCCAATAACATTAGAACTATTACTTCCCCTTCTGGTAGTTGGTCTAACTCTACGTGGTGGGGGAGAAGGTGGATTAACTCTCCTAGGTGGATTATTAGAAGGTATTATTCTAGGTCTGTTTGGTGTCCTTGGTCTTGGTTCATTTGGTCTAATCCTTGGCCTAGGTCTAGGTTTTGGTTTAACCTTTGGTCTAACACTCGGGCGATTAGGAACAATATACCTATTATTAGATACTCTATACTGACTCCAGTATCTATAGTTGTCCCAGTTATAGTATTGATTCCAGAAGTAAGGATCGTTGTATCTCCAGTTGTTCCAGTACCAGTTATTATTGTGTCTATATCTAAGAAACTCAGTGTCTCTATATTTGACAAACTGTCTATAGGGGACACTAATGGTATCTCCAACTTCTGTAATGGCGAGTATACTTTTAACTTCATATCCTTTGTTTGTTGTGAATGTATAAGACCCACATGATTGAATAACTAAATAAAATAAGATTAATAATTTTTTCATATTTTTTATTATATAGGACCACCATCAGTTATGGTCCACGGTGTATTTACTAAATTTGTATGTGCCACTCCAGATACACTGGAGTTATATTGTAAGTCATTACTAAACTCTACCCCTGCTAAACGTGTGCTATTTACCCACCCATTAAGTAAATTATCATAGTTAGTTGTAGTCATATCACTACTAACAAACATATTAATTGCTGTAGTTAAAGCTCCAACATCCCATGCCCCAATATCTTGATTGAAGGATGTTGATTCATAAAACATTTCATCCATATCTGTAATAGTACTTGTATCCCATGCTGATAGATCTCGGTTAAATAAGGTAGCATTTTTGAACATTTCGTTAGTTCTAATAACACCATTCATATCCCAAGTAGATAAATCTTGATTGAATACATCAGCCCCATTAAACATTGCTTTCATAGTAGTTACGTTAGGTATATTCCAATTCCCAATAGGTTGGTTAAATACTGTTGAATAAGCAAACATAAAGTCTGTATCCTGAAGTTGTGGGGTTTGCCAATTACTTATGTCCTGATTGAAGGAAGTTCCATAAAACATAGAATCCATAGTAGTAGCTGATCTCACATCCCAATTAGAAATGTCTTTATCAAAAACTGTATTATCCTTAAACATATTTCTAAAAACTTGGACATTGCCAGTATCCCAATTACTTAATTCCTGATTGAAGTTTTCAGCAGCATTGAACATCTGAAACATTGTAAGGACATTAGAAGTATCCCAATTATTTAGAGGTTGATTAAATACAACAGCATTTCTGAACATACTAGACATATTAGTGACACTACTAACATCCCAGTTAGTTAGGGGTTGATTAAATGCTGGGGTAAAACCAAACATATTATTCATATTAGTAACACTACTAACATCCCAATCCTTAATACTATCACTCTCACCATTATTAAATTTTGGCATAGAACTAAACATCCCCGCAGTTCTAACAACATTAGACATTCTCCAAGCACCAATATTTTGATTAAATATTTCAGCACCACCAAACATTGCTTGCATATCAGTCACATTGCCCACATCCCAACTATCTAATGGTTGATCAAAGGCATCTGCTCGTCTAAACATTTGTCTCATATCTGTAACATTACCCACATCCCAATTATTTAGGGGTTTATTATATGAGTCTGTATTAAAAAACATACTCTCCATATTAGTCACATTAGAAACATCCCAATTAGATATATCATAATCAAAGTTGATGGCAAAAGTAAACATCATCCTCATATTAGTTAATAGACTTGTATCGGGTAAATCTTTAGCTGAAAAACCAATTAGGTTGACACAACTACTAAACATCTGATACATTGAAACCCACTTAGTATCTCCCCAGTTTAAAATATCAACTACAGTAGCTCTTATCGTATTATTCATCCCAGTATAATCTTGGGTGTACGAGTTAAAACCACCACTTTCGATTTCAACATCATAAATTCCAGCTACGGGCCAAGTGCGAGTAGGAACACCAGTTCCACTTTCAGTAGTACCATCACCCCAATTAATAGTCCAAGTAGTAGGATCACCACCATCTTGTTGAAGAGCTAATATAGTTTGAAAACCAGCAGTAGGTATATTAAGTTGGATAACAAACTTAGTACCATAACCATCAATAATAGCTTGGGCAGCTTTCTCTTCTTCACTCCCACCTGCAGCCCTTTGAGCAATCATTAACTTGTGTTGGTCAAGGTTAGTTATATAGTTTTCAAATAAGATTTTCTCATCTCTATATTTTTCCTTTAACTCCAATATAGTTAAACCTTCATTATCTTCCCTTTCTATAAAGTGTAACCACTCTCCAGGATTTTCTTGTGCTATTAACATATGCGATTATTCATTTATTATAAATATTAACAATAAAACCAGCCCGAAAACTCTTTTTTACACACATCATCCTCCTTATCGACTACACGCCTTGACGTATCCATATATACTTGACACACCTAAAAACTTACCTATATTCCCACACATATACATTTTCTTCGTATGTGGGTGGGGAGAATCCGTCGGTGGATGTACTGGTGTTATTTTTAAAGTCGTCTACATCGTTATATATCCACATATCGTGTTGATTAACGTTGGGAAATGCTGGATATAACGTGGATACGACGTGGGTTTAGGGTGTATAACGTTTTACCCAACTACGATTCCCGATTCGATTGCCGCTACTATAAAGTTATATTCCTTATCGACGTAGGTATCCATCCAATCCCACTCTCTTCCACTATTAATCATATTA
>Ga0070744_10000087_pt1 | contig 22094 bp, 30 predicted proteins | sample ColrivemetaGS535_FD_74188 | JGI IMG/M metagenome (GOLD analysis project Ga0070744, IMG submission 74188) | Estuarine microbial communities from the Columbia River estuary, USA - metaG S.535 | ecosystem: Environmental > Aquatic > Marine > Intertidal zone > Estuary | place: USA: Columbia River...
AAGTGCTCGTCAGAAGAGAATTGCTGAGCGTGAGATGAAAGCTCAAGCAGGTACATTAAAGAAAGGTCGTCCTGCAAAAGCTAAAGAAGTAAGTGATGTAGTAGAATTGGAAAAAGGTGAGGTTGTAGAAGCTATTGTTGAAGAAGTGGTTACTAAACCAAAACGAGTAGCTAAAAAGAAATAATTAAATTATAAAATGGAGCCTAACGAATGTTAGGCTTCCATTATGCTCCGACGTATATTTAATCAACCAATTAAAACCACACATTATGAAGAAACTAAAACAATTTATCGACAACGATTTAGAGTATTTTACTAATTTAGGTAATAGCGAAGTAGAAACGTACGACGCAGATGTATTTGATACTGAAACTATCGATTATTTAAAAACAGCTAAACACAATAGATTTGATTATAATGGTATTTGTGTTTATTTAGTAGCTGAAGATAACGAAGTTTGGGTCGAAAATATGAATAGTTAACGAATTAGGCTTCAACGACTCGACTACATATATTTAATAAAATTAAAAAAATAAAGACATGAAAAGAAAAACAAAAAGAAAATATGCTCATGAACTTAATGTAGGCAATACATTTGTAAGATTCAACAATGTTAGAAGAACATCAAAAGAATTTACTATTAAAGAAATAGAACCTAGTAATGGTTATGAAGCTTTCTACATTATAGACACTAATGATAAAAAATGGATGGTAGCATATATGGAAGTGATGTTTGTAGTTATATAGTCTTTATTTGGCTTCAGAAGTACAGTTACATATATTTACATTATGAAAAAAGACATAAAAATAAAAAATGTATATGGACTAAAATGTTCATACTATCACAAAACATTCAACTCAATAATGGAATTGGTTGATGATGTAGTAACATCTGGAATGGACCCAAACGTTAAAATAACACGTAATGGGAAAGTGACAAATGAAAGGCCAATTGACTTAATCCAATATTAGGCTTCCACAACACCCAAACGTATATTTAACTCAATTAATAATTAAAAACAACTAAAAAAATAAAGGTTATGAAAAAGACAGTAATTGAAGGTATAGTAGATTTTAAAGGATTTACTCAAGAAGTATTTAAACAAAGTCAAGCTATTGTTGAAAATAGTAATTGTTCAACTTACAAGTTAATGGGGTATAAGTATTTGGATGTTAGGCTGATTTTAAATTTCCACGATTGTAATGAAGTATTTGATTTTACATTTAATAGAGGAGTAATGGAGATATCTTCATTTTATACTAAAGATAAGGGACATGAAGAAAATATGCTTGGAATGGGGCAATTCCGAGATGAAATGGAACGTGATTTACCTGAGTAGGATTCCCATATTCTGAAATGTATATTTAATTAACTTAAAATATAAATTATGAGTAAATTAAAATTTAGTGATGGTGAAGAATTCGATTTAAGCGGACCATTAAGAGTGGAACTTAGATATGATGGATATTATGTGTTAGGAAATAACATGATGATGGCTGTAGATACCTTAGAGAAAGGTATGGAATATATAAATAAAAAATCTAAATAATATGACACCAAAACAAAAAGCCGTGGATCAATACATCCGAGACAAACACACTCAAGAGGAATGCTCAGCATATATAGAGGGTTGGGAAGATGCATACATGGAGGGTTTTAACGCCTCAGAAGAAAAAGCAATAAAAGCGATATACTGGGTTCTTGCTATGGGGATAGTTACCGGAATCATCTTAACATTAATATTCACATTAATCTAAACACCATGAAAACACTAATTATTCACCCAGACGATCGCTCAACGGATTTCCTAAAGGCAATATATCAGGACATAGAGCATGATCAGGTAGTTGCCTTCCACGTGTCCAAAACCGACCTACACGCCCTGATCAAGGCACACGACCAGATCATTATGCTGGGGCATGGCTCACCATCTGGCCTGTTTAACATTGCCGGTGGAGGATATTTGATCGGAGCATCGGAGGTGGAGGTGCTCCGCGACAAGCAACTTATAGCCATCTGGTGTCATTCAAATAAATTTATAGAACACCACCAATTAAATGGTCTATATTCTGGGATGTTTGTTAGTGAGGTAAGTGAAGCCAATTACTATGATATCCAAACCACACAGGCTGAGGTGGATGAGTCAAATAATATATTTGCTAAAATATTAGGTGAGGAAATGGCCCTGATAAATGATAAGATAACGATATGGGGAAATGTTAAAAATAGATATACCGAATTAGCCAAACATAATTCAATAGCAGAATATAATTCCAGTAGATGGTATTATAAATAAGTGGGTAATGTGATAGAAGAAGTGTATATTTATGGATATGACTAAAGAGGAACGTAAAGAATGGAATAAACAATATTACTTATTAAATAAGGATAAATATAAGACTGGATATAATAAACATAAGGATACTAATCCAGAATATAAATCTATATATATTACACAGGTAATAAAGATAAATTCCAACAATATGATAAATTAGGTAAACGACGAAGACGATTAATAGATCCTAAATATAAATTAATAGATAGTCTCCGGGCTAGATTATATAGTGTCTTAGGTGGTAGTCGCTCCCGTCATACATTAGAGGTTCTAGGGTGCTCACCAGAGGAACTAAAACATCACCTCGAGTGTCAGTTCGAACCCTGGATGACGTGGGAGAATATGGGTGGAAGACATATATTAGGACTTAATATCACCTGGGATTTAGATCATATCATTCCCATATCCAGTGCTCAGACGGAGGAAGATGTCTATCGCCTGAGTCACTATACTAACCTTAGACCATTATGTTCATTTAATAATAGATGGATTAAACGAAATACATATTTAACCTAACAATTGATTAGGATTACTGGATGATTAATCGTATATTCAGTTAAACCAATTAAACCAAATAGCCATGTTAAACTACAAAAAATTAATATCATTAAATCCTACAGTGTACGGTAAATTAATTAACACATTAGGTCAGGAAATTGAATTTATAGAGCACCCAACACGTGGAGATGAGGCAATGGTCATCTGTGTTTGCCACGAGTTGGAATTAGCCGATTACAGTACATTTTATGAGACGGATGATATGGAGGCTGATCATAAAGAATATGAGCCATCGTTTGTAGATGGTGATTTGTATATCGGTGAGTTTAAGGCACGGGATTAGGAGTACTGAATAACTGAACGTATATTTAATCAACCAATTAAAAATAAATACATATGAATAACTTCACTAGAAACGAAAAATTAAAATTAAGAATAGCAATACTGTATATAATAACAGCTGTGTGTATGTTGTTTGTATTGTCTAGTTGTAATGAGAGTAATGTAGAGATGAAACCAATTAAACACATACTAAATAGTGGTAAACAAATACGTGAGATAACAATAGATGGATGTGAATATCTTTGGGTAGCTGGAGGTAATGGATCTGCATTAACCCATAAGGGTAATTGTATCAACCATAAAGACACCATTAAATAAAGGATATAAACCAATCAATATAAACCATATAAATAAAAAGCAACATGATACTAACAATAACAATAAACCAGGCACAACTAGAGGCAATACGTGAGAACCTAAATGTTCCGGATCACGTGAGTGATGAGGAGTGTGTAGAGCGCTTTATCATGGAAAACACGTGTGTGGATGAGGATGGAAACGGGTTTTAGAGACTAGAGCCTGGGGGAGGGGTCCTGTAGAGATCGTGTATATATACGGCCGTACGACTTTATAATATAGGCCCATGCGCGTTAGTATCCATATATGCGGGGCGTACCGATTAAAAGTGTATGGACGTACCAATTCCAATACTATAACCCTTACACCCCGATGCATATATACTTATATACCCAACACCAACAAAAAGCACAACATGTTATTTCAGAAATATCCCTTATGTAAACCCCACGTAACTACAAAAGAATTCTCTTATAAGATCTTTCGGTATCGACAAAAATATATACTTATATAAGTAAAATTGGGTTATTAAAAGGTAATTCATATATTAAAATAGTATATATGTAGTAAATTGCTCCGTTCGTCTAGGGGTTAGGACGTGTCCCTTTCACGGACAAAACACGGGTTCAATTCCCGTACAGAGTACAAAAATAGGAGAAAGAAAGAGATTTAACCTTGCGCTTGTCTTATTTTCGCATATATTTATAATAAAATTAAAACATATTTAAACTACAAAATAAATGAAAAGAACTGAATTACAATCTTTAATCAATGAATGTATTGGTGAAGTATTAAATGAAGGAAAAGCTAATAAAAAAAAATTAGCAATTAAAGAAATTAAACGTATTATTGCTGAAAATGAGTTAAGTGAAGCTGATATGGAAGAAGGTAAGATAGGTGATATCTTTAAACAAACATTAGGTATATCTTCTAAAAAAGATAAAGAAGCTGCTGAAAAGTCATTTGATGAAGTAAATGCTAAAGCTAAAACAGATCAATCTAAAAATAAAGCTAAATGGTTAGAAAGAGCTAAAGGATATTCTTATATGGGTAAATTTGTTATTGGTAAAAATGGTGAATTAGCTTTTGAAGGCGAATCAGCTGCTCCTAAAACTACTAATCCTAATCCAACAGGCGCTAAATAATTAACAACACATATTAACAATGGAGCCAATCGAAAGATTGGCTTTCTTTGTTAGGATTACACAGTCTTTAAACGTATATTTAACCATAATTAAAAAATAAAGGTTATGAAAAAGTTAGATGAATTAGTAGCAAATAGTTTAAATCCATATACTATTGTACGTATGGTATCTTCAAATACAGAAGAACAATTAGATAAAATTGAACATGACATGCCAGAATTTAATAATGACATGACTGGCGACGTTATTGAAATTGAAATTTCACCTGTTGAGGCTATACTTTTTATAAATAGAAAAGATTTAATTACTTCTACTAGAAGATTAAAAGAAGTAGGTGTTAAATTTAAAGTAACTAATATTATTAATGAAATATTTGAAATGGATAATTTAGATGAGTTATTATCAAGTTTAGACAAAGAAAATGATTTAAGTGATTTAGAAAAAGAAATTCTTGATGAGTGTTTCCCAGGATTTGTTTCTCAAAGACAAAAAGCTATTAACATTATTAATTTGGTATTTGAATCTAATTTTGATGTTGATGATGTGTTAGATAGAATTAATACTAAAGGATCAGGTTCATTAAATGAATTTCATAAAAACTTATTAAAATAAAAATTATGGACAAGCGATTTAAGCCACTTAAAAGAATAACAGTAGAAGAGTCACATAATTATATACCTACAGAAGACGATTTTAGAAACAGTTTAGCTCATTTTTATACGTTATCTCCTTCAGTACATCCAAATTATCCAGCTTCTAAAGGTTGGGAAGATGTAAAATATTTTACTAAACGACCTAAAAAATCAGTACCAAATGATGGTTTTGGAGATGAATTAATATATGTGTTATCTAATCCTACGTATCCTGGATTGTTGAAGATAGGATATACTCGTAAGGAAATAGGTATTCGAATAAAAGATCTTTCAAAAGCAACAGGTGTACCTACTCCATTTAAATTGGAATATATATTTAGGTGTTCTAACGGAATGGAGTTAGAAAGTGAAATACATCGACATTTAAAAGAATTTAGACCTAACAATCAACGTGAATTTTTTGATATATCTTTAGATAAAGCTATGGAAGCTGTAAAATTCTTAGGTAGTAATCATAATTAAACGTGAGTATTACTATATTTATATTTATATTAATTAAAAACAAATAAAAAACAAAAACCCAATGAAAAAGATTACAATTTTATTAGCAGTTGCATTAGCATCATGTAATACACCAACCGAAACTAAAGAAGCGACCCCAGTTATGGACACAATTTGTGTAGTAGATACTATAAGTTGTTTAGAAGTAGATACAATAGCTGCAAGTACTGTTACTGTTAGTACTAAATAACTAGTAAGTACCAATTAAAAATTTGCTCCGTATTTATATTAAAAGAATATGGAGCATTTTTTTACATTAAAGTACTATGGATATAAATAATATATTTAATTTATTTAATAATTCACAAGATGATGAGTATGATGATACATCCTTACTTATTGACTTTTCTGATCATCCATTGTTTTGGATAGGTGGGTTTAATAAATTAATAGGTAATCATTTATTTTTTAAACAACACACAATTAAAGTGTTTAGACATATTTCTCCTGAGTTAAATATAGAGGAAGTTGAAAAAGCAGGTGAACATCTTATGTTTGAAAAAGCATGGGAATACATTAAAAACATTAATTTAGAAAACCAATTTCACATAGAATGTATACGAGATAAATCCTCAGAAGAATTTCTTAAAAACATTGATTTCGCTTTAAGATTTTTTGAAGAATTAGAGGAATATGAGCGGTGTGCATTATTAAAAGGGATTGAAAATAAGATAAAAGAATTTAAATTTAAACTTGGCGACTAGATTTTGCAAACGTATATTTCAATTACGGGTTTTGAGGAAAACAGGTTTTAAGAATAAGAAATAAAAACAAAATAAATATATGAGAAACAGGGAAGCAACGTTGAAAAAACTAGATGGATTAGAATCTAATCTAACTAAATTAAATTTTGCCTTAAGACAAGGTAATAGAGAACAGTATGATGAAGTACTATCTAACATTCAAGAACAGATTAGTCAATTAAAATTATACATTGAATCTGAACCTTTAGCAGGAAATGAATTAAATAGAGTTTAACATTAAAAATAAAAGTTATGAAGCTAACAGCAGAACAAATCCAAGACAACTGGGATCAATTTATAGGTTATATAGATACTTACATTTCAGAACCTAGAGCGTCTAAATTAAAAGCATTTTACGAAAAATACTCTGAACGTATTATGTTAATGCCGGCATCACATAAGAAGGAATATCATAATGCATTTCCAGGTGGTTATATAGAACATGTAAATCGTGTTATAGATGCTGCTATTAGTATAAATTCAGTATGGACTAACTTTGGGGTAGATCAAAATTACACAATTGAGGAATTAGTATTCTCAGCCATGAATCATGATTTAGGTAAAATGGGTGATGAAGAAAATGAATCATATATTCCTCAGACTGATCAATGGCGTAAAGATAAATTAGGTGAAGATTATACTTTTAATAATAAATTAGAATTCATGTCAGTACCAGATCGTGGTTTATTTTTACTAAAAGAGCATGACATAGATTATACTAAAAACGAATGGTTAGCGATTAGATTACATGATGGATTATATGATGATGCTAACAAACCATATTTAATGTCTTGGGCCCCAGAAACTAAAGTACGTACTTCATTAGTTCATATTGTACATCAAGCTGACTTTTTAGCTGCTAGGGTTGAATTTGAAAGAGAATGGTTTCCTAAATTTAAAGGTAACGTGTCTACTACAAAAGGAGATCGTACATTAAATGATAAGCAACCAGTCAAAAAAGTAGCCATTAAAACTAAAGCATTAGGTAATATCCAAAGCCAAGGCTTAAAGAACGTAATGGATGGATTTTTTAAAGACTAAATATTAATTTATAAAATATAAAGGTTGTAATTAATTTTACAGCCTTTTTTTAACCAAAACAAATATGATAATAACAATAATATTACTAGCAATTATTATAATAGTATTAGGATTTACTACTTATAATTTACTTAAGAAAAATGAAAAATGTGAAGACGTAATTAAATCATATGAAGCGTATATGACTAATTTATCCACAACTATTGATTTCTCAGATAAAAAATTAAAAGAAATAGACTCAAAAGGTTCTTTTGAAAGTGATGATGAAGTAGGATACTTTTTTAAACAAGTAAAATTTTTACAAGAACAACTAAATAATTTCAAGGTAAACTAAATTATGTCAAAAAATTATTTCACTCAGGAAACTGAAAATGCTATTGTAGCTTACAACACTAGTACTGATTTTGCTGAAAAAAGTAAAATATATAATGAAAAAATTCATTATGCTTTTTTTAAATTAACTCAAAATATCATACATACATTTAAATTCTACTATACTGAAGTAGAAAATATAGAAGACTTACAACATGAAGTAATCATATTTTTACTATCTAAAATACATAGATTTGATCCTTCTAATGGTGCCAAGGCATATTCATATTTTGGAACAATTGTTAAACGTTGGTTAATTACATATAATGATGTAAATTATAAAAAACGAGTTAATTCAACTCCAGTATCTACTATAGAAGAGGATGGTTCACATTCATATACAGTAGAAGAAAATAATTCACCTTCAGATAAATTACCTAATAATGATAGAATTTCATTATTCATAGATATGTACGTAGAACATTGTACTAATAATATATATACTTTATTTCCTAAAGAAATTGATGCTAAAATAGCAGATGCTATTCTTGAATTGTTTAGAAAGCGAGAAAGTTTAGATGTATTTAATAAAAAAGCATTATATATCTATATACGAGAAATGATAGATATTAAAACACCAAAAATAACTAAAATAGCAGATAGATTATATGAAATATATAAAAAATCATACATACATTATCTGGAAACAGGAATTATAAAATTTTAATATTTACATATTTATCATAAAATCATGAGTAATAATTTAGATTCTGACATTTTTGGTGGTAAAAAACTTAAAGATTTATTCCAAGAAATTTATAATAACCAAAAGAAAAAAGAAAAGCAAATTTCCTCTTTAATAGATGAATTAAAACCTATGGTAGAAAGTATAGGTGACGCTACATTAGTTGTTCCTTTACTTAAAGAATACTTAGAGATAGGTGTTAAAAACGACGAACAACTAATCAAAATGGCTACCATTATTCAACGTTGTTTAACTACTAGTAATTCTGCTGGTAGCGGAGAAGGTTATTCAATTTCGGAAGAAGAAAAAGCCCAACTATTGAACGACATAAATAAATTAAACGAGAAATAAATGGTAAATTTTGGTTTTTCTGATAATTCATATATAAAAAATAACTTTAACACTAATACTGCTAATTCTTTAGAGAATTTAATTGTTGCAGTTAGAGTAATTGACATTATATTAGATGAAAATCATAAAAGATTTAATGAATTAGGTGGATGGAATGCTTTAGGTACTATAGAATATGAATTAGTAACAAGTCCACTTTTAAGACCCATAGATAAAAAAATTATACTACCTATTGCCTCACCAATTAATTCAAGTTTAAAAAACTACCCATTAATAAATGAAATAGTATATTTAATTTCCCTTCCTAACACAGATATAGGTAAAACAAATGTATCTCAAAAGGAATATTATATTAATATTGTTAGTTTATGGAATCACCCACATCACAATGCATACCCTGTAAATCCAAACAATCCTCCTCCATCTCAAAAAAAAGATTATAGAGAAACTACAGAAGGTAGTGTTAGAAGAGTTACAGATCAATCAACTGAAATATTTTTAGGTAATACATTTAATGAAAAAACAAATATTCACCCTTTATTACCATTTGAAGGAGATGTTATTCAAGAAGGTAGATGGGGGAATTCAATACGTTTAGGTAGTACCGTTAGTAATACCCCCAATGAATGGTCAAATGTTGGGAATAATGGAGATCCTATTACTATAATAAGGAATGGACAAGGAAAACAAACGGAAGAAGGGTGGATTCCTATTACTGAAGATATAAATGATAATATATCTTCTATTTACTTAACAAGCACCCAACAAATACCATTAGAAATATCAAATTTAGAATACACAAGTTACTCAGGATCTATAGACCAAACTCCAATTATTCCTAAATTATATAATGAACCCCAAATCGTACTCAACTCAGGTAGATTAACTTTTAATGCATATAGAGATCATTTATTACTTACTGCTGCTAAGTCTATTAACTTAAATGCTAAAAAGTCAGTAAATATTGATACAAGTAATGATGGGAAGGTAGTAATTGTAACACCTAAAATATTTTTAGGTGAAGAGTCTTTAACTGAACCATTAATGTTAGGTAATTCAACTGTAATTTTATTAAGAAGTTTAGTACAATCCTTAAAAACTTTAGCAGAAGTTTTAGTAACAGCAGAAACAACTAACGCATATAATGGAGAGGGTGTTGAAGCTACTCCTTTAAATCTTCCTACCATAAACACAGCTGCAGTTAAATTAATAGGTAGTTTAGAATCACTAGAAAGTTCGTTAGGAACTTCTTCTGAAAATTGTGAATTACTATCAAAACGTAACTTTACACTATAAATTATGGAATATTTACCCCAAAATTTCTCTTCGTCTCTTCGTCTATTTATACCTTACTATGTATCCCCAGATAAAATTGCAACTGATTTAGATGTTAAAAAATATTTAATTTTACCAGATTCAGGTAGTACAAGAGATCTTAGTAAAGCATCCAAAACAGGTGTTGATCTTTTAAAGTTTACAAGAAATAATGACCCAACAAGTATCTCAAATTTATTTACACCAATATATGCTTCAGATAAGAAAACAATAGTTAATTATAAATATAATGTTGGAATATATGAGGAAGATTTTGAATATTCTGATAAATATGCTAATAGGGGTGGGATTGTTCAATATATAAATTATTTAAAACAAAAAGGTATAAGGCTTGATACAGACCTTAATATTGGAGTTAATCAAGATTTTCAAAAAATAACGTTTGAGGATTTTAACAATAATACTACATATGTTAAAGACTTTCCATTTAATAAAATTACTAAAGAACAAATAATAAAACTTCAACGTTATCATGGATTAGTTAATGGGAGAAATAGTAAAGGACAACTTTTAGTTCCTGAAGATGGATGGGTTGGTAGTCAAACTTCTCAAATGGAGTATCCAATCCCAAGGGGGACATATTTTTATGATAAAAAATTACTAGAGTATGAATTATTTAAACTAGAAACACAATTTAAAGCTGCAAAAAATAAAATACGATATAAAATTGGAGGACCCATTAATAATCCTAAACAATATGATAACACTAAATCCCCAGAATGGTTAGCATTAACAGAAGAATATAATAAAGTTAAAACATACGTTGAAGAAACTGTAAAATCATTCCCCGTCCCCCCCCAAAGTAATAATATATGGTTTCCTATAGTTTGGGGGAATAGACGATTTGTAGCAAAAATTACTGACCAAAGAAATAATTATACAAATTTTCAAAAAACAGGAAGAGTTGGAAATGGAGGAATTAATTTACCCCCATATGAAAATTGGGAATTATATGACCCGAGTAAACACCCTCTTCAAATAGAATTATTAGAAAAAGAATCAGCTGAATTAAAATTAAATTTACCTCAATGGCTTAATACTAGTTTATTTATAGAAATAGGTAAAAGTGTAGCAGCTATAAATTTACTTACAGCTGAACAACAAACACAAAGAAATAAAATAAATACAGGTATTAAAATAGTCGGGAAAGTAAATAATAATATTAAACAAAAGAAATGAAAGGAAAAGATAAAATACCTATTTTATTGGCTCAAAAAGCCCAAGATTTAGTTAAAATAGTAGTTCCTAAAATTACTGAGATGTTAATTAAAATAGGATTAGAGAAAATAGAACCTATTACTTTACCTGATATTTGTTTACCGGCAGATAAATTAAAACCATTAATAGAATTAAGAAATAAAATAGTAGATAAACTAAATTTAACATCTAAAACTATTGAAACTTTATCAAAATCAATAATTCCTTTAACTGTTACCATAACAGCAACATCTAAAATACTACAAACTTTAAATACTACTAGAACCATAGCAGAATCTGCAATACCTCTGCTCCCAACTCCACCACCAGGTTCCCCAGATCCAGCAAATACAGCATTAATAGCTTTAAGTAAAGTACAAACTTTAGAAAGAAAACTATCTCCTAAAGTAGTTCAAGCCCAAAACACAGTAGATTCAATCAATATTGCTTTAACTCAAGTAACTACTATACTAGCTAAAATTTTAGCAATAATAAGTATAATAGATATATATTTAAATAGATGTAAACCTATTGATTCTCCAAACATGATATCTTTAAATAGTTATTTAACAACAGTTGTTGATAATGCTAATAAAGTTGAAGTATCACCAACATTTGGTGAAAATTATAAAGGATTTGTATTAGATATAGTTGAAGAACAATTTTCTCCTACAGTAAAAAGATCAAAAGCCGTAGCTAAAAATAATAGTAATATTGTATTATTACAAACCCCATTATCATTTACATCAACCCCACAAGTTTTAATTGAAGAACTTAAATTAATAATTGACAAAGATAATTTAAAAGCTGACTAATTTAATATTTATAACAAATGAAACCATCAGAATTAAAAAATTTAATAAAAACTGCCATGAAAGAGGCAATCCAAGAAGAATTAAAAGACATCTTATTGGAGGCAGTTCGTAGTAATAAACAACCAATTACTGAATCTTATCGAGTTAGTGATGATAGAACGTTAAGTTTTAATACTAATGCCATTCCTCACCAACCTACTAAATCCCCAGTAAACAACAAAAAAGCATATTTAGACATATTGGGTGAAATGTCTCAACCAGCTAAATCAAATTTTGAAGGAGAATTTAAAATACCAAGTAATATAGACCCAGTAAATGGAACATTACCTGATGGGCAACTTGGTTTAGATGCTATAATGAATTTAATTAAGAAATAGTGGCATTCGGAGCAAAAAAAATATTTCCTATTGATACAAAGCCGGGAACGGCTGTAGGAATTTCTATTCCTTTTAACTCACCATCTGTATTTTTTTCAACATATACTACAAAAGATGCTATACGAAATAATTTATTAAATTTCTTTTTAACAAACAAAACAGAAAGATATTTAAATAATCAATTTGGAGCTAATTTAAGAGCATTTATTTTTGAACAAATAACATCTGATAATATAAGTTTTTTAAAAGAAAACATTCAATCACTAATAAGTCAATATTTTCTTAATATAAAAGTAGAAAATTTAGAAATTCTAGAATATCCTGATAGTAATGAAATAAATGTACAACTAACATATAGTATAATTAATACTGGATTGACAGATCAAGTTCAAATAACATTCGCATAATGGCAGCAAATAAAAATATAAAATACATAAATAAAGATTTTAGTGAACTTAGAACTAATCTAATTGACTATACCAAAACCTACTTTCCAACTACGTATAATGACTTCAGTCCTGCATCACCAGGTATGATGTTTATGGAAATGGCAGCATATGTAGGTGATGTTTTGTCATTTTATTTGGATAATCAAGTACAAGAAAATTATTTACAATTTGCTAGACAATCAAATAATTTATTTGAATTAGCATATATGTTTGGTTATAAACCAAATGTAACCGGAGTAGCAATTACTAATGTAGATTTTTATCAAAAAGTACCTTCTAAATTATCCGGCTCAACTTATATCCCGGATTTTGATTATACTTTATTAGTCAATGGAAATGCTACTGTAACTACAGAAAATGGAATATCATTTTTAATTAACGATCCTGTAGATTTCTCAGTATCTAGTTCTACAGATCCAACGTCTATTTCAATTTATGAAATATCTAATAATAACCCAACATATTTTTTATTAAAAAAAACACGTAAATCAATTTCATCTACAATTAATACTAAAACATTTTCATTTGGATCTCCTATTAGATTTTCAACAATTGAAATAAATACTCCAAATATAGTAGGAATATTAGATTGTGTTGATACTGAAGGAAATAAGTGGTATGAAGTAGATTATTTAGGACAAGAAATGGTTTTTGATTCTATTAAAAATATAAACGTTAACGATCCTAATTTATCTAAATATACCGATGCTCCATATTTATTAAAATTAAAAAAAATTCAACGTAGATTTGCTTCTCGTTTTAAAAATTCAACTACATTACAAATCCAATTTGGTGCAGGAACAACATCTGACTCAGATGAAACTATAGTTCCAAATTTAGATAATGTTGGTATAGGATTACCATTCGAACAAACAAAACTTACAACAGCATATGCACCATCAAATTTTCTATTCACAGATACCTATGGTATTGCACCTTCAAATACTACATTAACATTTAGATATTTAACAGGAGGAGGAGTAACAGCTAATGTAGCTGCAAATTCATTAACTAAATTAAATAGCTCAGTAAATTTTTTAAATACTAATTTAAATAGTACAACTGCAAATGATATTTTTTCTTCATTAGTAGTTACAAATCCTGAGGCCGCAAGTGGAGGAGGAGATGGAGATACAATAGAAGAAATTAGACAAAATTCTTCAGTTAATTTTGCTAGTCAATTAAGAAATGTAACTCAAGATGATTACTTAGTAAGAGCATTAAGTATGCCTTCTAAATATGGAAATATAGCTAAAGCGTTTACTCAACCTACTAGAGCACAAGATACATCATCCGGAGAATCAGTCGGTGTGTTGGATTTATATGTTTTAACCGTTGATATTGACGGGAAATTAAATAACGCTTCGTTAGCTTTAAAACAAAATTTATCTACTTATCTTTCAATATACAGAATGATAAATGATGCTATTAATATTAAAGATGCCTTTGTAATTAATATTGGAGTTAATTTTGATATAATTATATTACCTAATTTTAATAGTAATGAAGTTTTAACTAAATGTATTACTGCATTACAATCATATTTTGCAATCAATAATTGGCAAATTAACCAACCTATTATATTAAGAGAACTTTATATTCTTTTAGATAAAATAGAAGGTGTTCAAACAGTTAAAACAATCGATGTAAAAAATCTAACAGGAGTAAATTTAGGATATTCGGTTTATGCATATGATGTATCTGGAGCAACTAAAGACAATGTGGTTTACCCATCATTAGACCCTATGATTTTTGAAGTAAAATATCCAGCAACTGATATTCTAGGTAGAGTTGTTAATTTATAACATAAGTAAAATTTAAAAATGGCTATATATAAAATATTCCCAACTCAAGATACAACTTTATACTCTATTTATCCAGAAATGAATACTGGATTAGATGAAATTTTAGAAGCTTCTTTAGAAGTAGGAAATTTAGGAACACCTGCCCCCCAAGCAAGTCGCTTCTTAATTCAATTTGATTCAAATGAAATTACAGATATTATAAGTAATAAAATATCTGGGTCGCAATGGCAATCAAATTTAAAATGTTTAGTGGCTAATGTTACAGCTTTAAATTCAACCACTACTATAGAAACATATGCTGTTTCCCAATCATGGAATATGGGTACAGGTAGATTTGAGTATGTCCCTCAAGTACAAAATGGGGCAAGTTGGTTTTGGAAAGATTATCAAGGTGGAAACACTTGGACTGATGGAACATTTAATATAGATACAACTGGATCTTACTCTTCATCTGTAGACATTGGTGGAGGTACTTGGTATACTACTTACTCAGGTTCTCAAACATTTAATTATTACACAGATAAGGATATAAATATTGACACTACAAATATAGTATCTGAGTGGTATAGTAGTTCAATAGATAATAATGGATTTATTGTCAAACAAAAAGATGAATTTATAGATAATGAAAATCTTCAACCTAAAATGAAGTATTTCTCTATTGATACACATACCATTTATCCACCATGTTTAGAATTTAAATGGGTAGATGCTACTTTTAATACGGGTTCATCCACTTTACCCACAATTAGTGCTCAACCTTTTGTAGTTACTTTAGGAGATAACTCAGGGTATTTTTATCCTGAAAGTATAAATAAATTTAGAGTATACTCAAGACCAGAATACCCATCAAGAGTATTTGCAACTGCATCTTATTTTACTCAAAATTCCTATTTACCTACAGAATCTTATTATGCAATAAAGGATTTAGATACAGATGAATATGTAATAGATTTTGACACAACATATACTCAACTAAGTATGGACGCTACTAGTAGTAATTTCACATTATACATGAATGGGTTACAACCTGAAAGATATTATAAAGTACTAATTCAAACTACAGTAAACGGTAGTATAGTAGTATTGGATAATGATTATTATTTTAAAATAATTAAAGGATAATGGAAGAACTGAATCTAAATAAAAAAGTATATGCTAAAAATCAATATAAAAAAGTTATTGATACTAATTTTACTCAACTAGCTAAATCACCAACCGCTGAAAATATTCCTGAACCTGCATCGGCCGATACTAAAGTATTTGATTTTTTTCAAAGTTATACTGATTTGTTTTTTGATATACCTAAACTTGGAGATACTAATTCTCATGAATATCTTGCTAAAACAAGTGCCGAATATGTAGGTTCAGCTTTAGTAAATAACGATATTCAAGCATTAATTGAAGAAATAAATCAATTACAACAGCAAAACCTAGACTTAAATCAACAATTAATAGATTTACAACTCCCTAAATAATGGATAAAATAGTTAATGTTCAAAATATAGATCCAAATACATTCCAACTCCAGAACTATTCTGTGAGTGACGAATCTCTTATACGTAATTTTACATCAAATGTTACTTTTAACCCGTCAGAAGATTATTTAGAGTATTTTATTTTAGATCTAAATAAAAATGTTTTATTTAGTAATGTGCTTGGGTATCCTAATTATAGAATTCAAGATACTGTTATAAAAATTAACCCACAAGCTGATTTAGAAATACAAGGTTTTGATGAAGGTCAATATTATACAATATATAACTTTTTAAAAAGAAAATTATTTTCTTCCGCAGAAGAAACATTTTATATTAAAGATATAAGTGGTGACAGAACTGAATTAAGATTAGAAACAGTTAGTATCTCAGATTTAAATGTAATCAATGGTACTAATGACATTATTTCTGAAATAAATAATGAGGTAATTGAATATAAATATTTTTATTTAAATTTTGGAAATAATAAATTAATAATAGCTAATAACATAGCTTTAGACACTGTTACTAGTATTAACCCAACAGTTTTAATTAAGTTATATGAGCCATTACCTAGTGAATTTGATATTCAATCCCAATGTTGGGTTGTAGGACAGACCGCTGAGTCTAAAGCATACAAAATTGAATTAAATACAGTATATAATTTTACTGAACAACCAAACTATATTAGTAGCCCGAATTTTAATTTAGATGTACAAGACCAAATTAATAACTCTACAGTATACACTAATCAAATTACATTAAACCAAAACTCTTCAACTGCAGGATCAGGTAGTTTATTATATCAAATTAACAGTATATTAGCAGATAAAGGAATAGAAATTAATATAGACTATTCTGAATATTCTAATTTTGTACATTTCTCATCAGCACAAACTAGATTAGAAAATTTTTATTATAAATTAGCATTAATTGAAGAGTATACAGTTAGTGGTAGTTTTTCAAATCCTTCATCTTCTATTTCTGCTAGTTCGTTTGTAACTGCTAATCAAGTAATATGGGATAATAAGATAAATGATATAATAACTAATTTTGATGGATATGAATATTATTTGTATTACACATCCGAAAGTCATGCTTGGCCTAAAACTAATTCTATATCACCATACCTAAATTATTCTACTACTTCATCAGTAGCAATAAATTGGTTTACTTCACAATCTAATTCTGCTTCATATTTTGATTTAGAAAACAATAACGCTTTATTAAACACTATACCTACATATTTAAGAGAAGATCCAAATAATGATCAATACTTTTTGTTCGTTCAAATGATTGGACAACATTTTGATAATATATGGGTATATTTAAAGGATGTTACTAATAAATTTGATGCTGATAATAGATTAGATTATGGTATTTCAAAAGATATGGTAGCACAAGCTATTAGAGATTTAGGTGTAAAAATATATCAAAACAACTTTTCATCTGATGATTTATATGCTGCATTTTTAGGTATTACACCTGATGGTGGTTATATGTTAAATACAAGTGGTGAATTAATTACAAATTATGTAACTGCTTCTGCTACTAGTTCATTAATACCTCTTAACGATATAAATGCTGAAACATATAAAAGAATTTATCACAATATTCCTTACTTACTTAAGAAAAAAGGTACGATAGAAGGTCTTAGAGCGTTAATTACATTATATGGTATCCCTGATACTATATTACGAATTAATGAATATGGAGGAAAAGACAAAAACAATAGTAATGATTGGGACTATTTTCAAAACCAATTTAATTATGAATTCTACTCTACAGGCTCAGGATATGTTACTTTTGATATAGCAGATAATTATTATTACCATTTATCTTACTATGAAGGAGCTCTTTACAGCCCAATTAGTATAAATCCTGAAGATTCTCTTTCATTCGAAGTAAGATTTAAAACCACAGGAATACCTACAACTTCAAGCTTTAGTCAATCTTTAGCTTATATATCTCCAAGTTCTTCTTTAAACTTAGTTTTAGAATATACTGGTAGTGGATACGCTACAGCATCATATACTGGTTCGATACCAGATCTTTATAATCAATATGGGACATTAAAACTAATTAACAATGTCACAAACACCTCAGCTAGTGTTTACCTACCTTTCTTCGATGGAGATTGGTGGTCAGTATTAGTTACTACAAATTCTTCATCTGTTTATACTAATAGTTTATACGCTAAAAATAAAATATATGATGGATATGACGGTTCACAAATAGGATTTCAAGCATCAGACAGTTTTACAGGTTCACAGCATTGGATTACAGTAAGTGGAAGTAATAAATTTTACTTATCTTCTCCTACTAATAGAACAATAGCAGGAAAAACATATACTCCATTCTCAGGTTCATTTCAAGAATTAAGAATGTATAATATTGCTATAAGTGAAAGTGTTTTTGATGATTATGTAATGAATCCATATTCAATTGAAGGAAATCAATTAATGGGTTCTCAATCGTCTTTAAATTCATTAATATTTAGAGCTCCATTAGGTAGTGTTTTAGATAATAACTCCTCAACAACTAGAATATCATTACATCCATCTTACACTACATACCCTTCTACAGGATCTTATGCTGCATCTGGGAGTTTATATTATTTAAGTGGTTCATATTCGTTTGCAGCTAATAGAGAAACAATATATTTTGATCAATTTCCTGCAGGTGTAAAAAATGCTATTTCTGATAAAATAAAAATAGTAGACAATATTTTACCTGATGGAGATACTTTATCTTCATTTATATCAATTCAACAAAGTTTTCCTATAAGTGAAAGTTATACAAAAAACAATAGTTACTTAGAAGTAGCCTTTTCTCCACAAAACGAAATAAATGATGATATAATTTCTCAATTGGGATATTTTAATATAGGAGAATATATAGGCGATCCAAGACAACTAATTAATACTAATGCTAATCAATACCCTGATTTTAATAAAATAAGGGATATGTATTTTTCTAAGTATCAAGGAAGATATGATTTAAAAGATTATGTACGATTAATTAAGTATTTTGACAATTCATTATTTAAACTAATTAAAGATTTCATACCGGCTAGAACAAATTTAGCATCAGGTGTTGTCATTAAACAACATTTACTAGAAAGAAATAGATACTCACCCGCTCAAACATCTTATGAATTTCATAATGAATTTTCAGCATCAGTAAAATCTTTCCCATACGATTATGAAGAAAATAAACTTTATAAAGTTGAAGGAGATTCGGGTGGAGTATTTCCAACATTAGGAGAATCTAACTCTAGTAGTTTTTCGTATCCTGGAGCTATAAATATTACACAAAGTTGGATATCTGAATTTGATGGTCCAAAAGGTCTTTCATATATTAGCCACAGTTATAAAGATGAGTTTTATACTGGAGAATTTGAAGGAACAGAAATATTAATAGCACCACTTAAGAACGTGTCTATTGGAGCTACATTATTTAATAATATATTTCTATATAAACTAACCCCAGTACTATATAAAATTACTGATATACCTAGTACTAATTTTTATAATTCTAATACTGCTCCTGAACAAGGTGAAATATTAATATTTATAGATCAAACAATTTATTAAAAAATGGCAATTGGATACTATATAGCATCTGTAAAAATATCAAAACAAGACGTTACTGGAGATGATATTTCATCAAATGTATCTGAATTATTAGGATTTACACTCAAATACTCAGATATAGATCCTATAACTTTTGAAATTCTTTCTAAAGTAGAATTTCCTACTTATTATCAATTACAAGTAAAATTTCAGGGATATGGAAATATAAACACACTAGCAGCAAGTATTAATAACTACATTCGTGACTATACTGTATCTGCAGAATTCAATTCTCCTCAAACATCTAGTATTTTAGTATATGATACTTTCATTAATAATCCATTAGGATATTATAATTCATCAAATGGAGAATATACATTAGGATATACTCCTAATACTACATTATATGTTACTGCTTCTGCTTTAATAAATTCAACAGTGGGCTCACCTGATGCTCAATTAGTTTTTGCTAAAAAATTATCTCCTAGTACTTATCAATCAATTTTAAGTACACCTCTTACACCTATCACTCCATCATCATTTGTAAATTTTGAATTAAGTGGTTCATTTACTCCAATAAAAGGAGAAAGATATGTTACTTATGTAACTGATAGTACAACAAATGATTTAACATCTTCATTTGGTAATTTTAATATAAATCAATTAGATATTGCTAATGTTGGAACTAGTGGATCAGGAAATGATGTAGTACTATATTTAGTAGGAGATAATAATGAAAATCCATTATATGGAAATGCATCTGATGTAGTTGAAAATCCTCACTATTCTAAAGTAGATTATATAGAATACGTTTTACCTCAAAAAGATTTCGAAATAATATTATCAGGTTTAGGTACTAAATCTAATGTTAGTCAATATAATTATGAATTATTAAGATCTACATATCCTAGATACGTAGGTAGTAGAACTATTAGCCCAGATTTTAATTTAAATACTTATCCTGTAAATACTGTACCTAGGGAGACATATGGTGGGGGTTTAGGTTTAAAACCAAATGTTGAAAGAACTACTTCATATTTTTTATATTTTAATAAAATAATTAATACTGCTCCTATTTTAAAAAATAAAACAACTTTAGAATTAAAATATTTAATTGATGAAAATGGTGAAGCATATAATTTAAACACCCAAGTTCCTACTTATCAAAATCTAATAGGTTCATTTGAAGTAGGTAAAAAAGCATATGCTAGTTTTCTTAACAACGAAAATACTATATATAATAATACTCAATCTATACTACTATCAGGTCAATTTTACCAACCTATATTATCTAGTCTATCATCATCTGCCCCACTACAGTGGTCAAACTATATAGATTTTATAAATTTTGATGGAAGCTCGGGATCTAGTGCTCCTAGTTACAATAGTACTATTAATATAGGTGGAAATATTAATTATAATTATAAATCCCCAGGTTATACAGAAAATTTAATGGAAATGGGTACATTTTCTGGATTTAAAACCGCTGGTGATTATTATACTAGTTCAGGAGTAGTAGTACCTGGAACTAATCAAGTTACATCTTATTTTAAATTTGATGGATCTCCAGAAAGTACTGTCACAATAACTTATACAGCCCAATCTGATAATTTTAGTTCTACTGGTGGAGGATTTGGTGGTAGTAGTAATGATTTTTCATTTTATATAAATTTTGTTAAAAATGGGACTGTAGTAAAAAGTGTACTTCACTTATTCCCGTATAGTGCATATAGGTGGCCAATTAATGCTTCGTATACTTTTACCCCATTAGGTACTGATGAAATAACTATAACATTTACAAAAGTATCAAATATAGCCTCAGGAACCCAAACTATATATAATGGACAATTCCAAATTAAAACATCCGGTTTAGAAATAGTCCCGGCAACCTCCTCATTTTGGTCATTAGATTCTTCTAATAGCACTATAATAACTAGCTCAGCTCAAATAGCAGAAGCATATGGTAGTTTTCTTCAAAAACCTATCCCCAATTCAGGATTTATAAATTTTAATAAAATATTTACTATCTTACCAGAAGATGAATTTAGATTTGAATATCAAGAATCACAAAATAATGTATATAAAGTAGTATCAGTTGAACC
>Ga0070744_10000102_pt1 | contig 20853 bp, 20 predicted proteins | sample ColrivemetaGS535_FD_74188 | JGI IMG/M metagenome (GOLD analysis project Ga0070744, IMG submission 74188) | Estuarine microbial communities from the Columbia River estuary, USA - metaG S.535 | ecosystem: Environmental > Aquatic > Marine > Intertidal zone > Estuary | place: USA: Columbia River...
GTTGCCTTTATTGATGATTCTCCAAAAAATGTACAAGCAGTAAAAGCACTGAGAACAGAGTTTCCAGAGGCAAAAATACTAGTACATCAGGCAAAAGAACATCCTGAACCAACACCAGATACTCCATCTACACCATCACCAAAACCATCACCAAAACCATCTACTACTCCCGATGATTCGGCAATTGTTAAACAAGCAGCATCACTTGGATTGGATTACTTTGGATTTGGACGATATGGAAAAAATAAAAAGGTTACGCATATATCGCAGGACGGAAGATTAATTCAAAAACCCATTGGAGGTTAAATGTACGTAAAAGTAAATGATGGAAAAGATGATTTGAACAAAGCATTAAAGCAGTTCACAAAGATGGTAAAGAAGTCAGAAATATTGCAGGAACTTAGAAATAGAGAACATTATCTAAAACCTTCCAAGAAACGTGCATTTAAAAAAGCAGAAGCGTTTCGTCGTAAAAAACGTGAAGAGCGTCGTGTAGCACGGCAAAAAAAATACGATAATTAACTTTTACGTAAATTACTATCTACTTATAATATAGTAAAACACTAATTTTAATATTGGTGGGAAATTTATTATTCTTAATAATAGATACTAATATCTATTTCTAATCCTTATAGGAGTATGATTTTATGGCAACGAAAATTACTAACAAACTTTTAAAAGAAGCTATTGCTGATGCAGAAGCAGTCCGTGAAACGGCTGTTGCAAATGCAAAGTTAGTTTTAGAAGAATCAATCACACCACAAATTCGTGATATGATTGCTCGTCGTCTCCGCGTTGAAGCAGAAATGGGCGACGAAGAAGACGAAGATGTAGAAACATCAGAACCTACAGAAAAGTCAGACGCACCAAAGGCACCGTCCTTTGCACCAAAGGCCCCCGCTGCAGCACCAAAGTTCGGTGGCGATGTGAAGAAAGAAGCAACCTCGGAAAAGCCATTCCAAGACGCAGAAGCAGTTGGTGGAAAGGATTTCCCAGCAGATACATCAGCAATTGGTGGTTCTGATAATAAGGAACCTTCTGGTGATGCATTCGATACGTCAGACGTTGGTCACGGACCAGAAGCACACACCGACAGTTCAACTGATTGGTATGATGATTGGTCAGAAAGTGATTTTGACTTAGACGAAGTAATCAAAGAATTGGAAGAAGATATTGCTCGTCTTGCAGAAGAAGAACACGGTGAAGGTGAAGAAGAAGGCGAAGAAACCGAGGAAGCTCCTACGGCGCCAGTAGCTGATACAGAAATGAAGTCTGCCAAATCTCCCGTTGCCGAAGAAGAAATGGGTGCGGAAGAAGGCGAAGAAGGATTAGAAGGACTAGAAGAACTTGATCTTGAAGCAATTCTTGCAGAACTTGAAGCCGATGCAGAAGGTGAACAACCTTCTCCTCAAATGGGACATGCTAATGGCATGGACAAATCAAAAGTAATGGCTGCTAAACTTGCAGAACTCAAGAAAGAATTGGCACAACATCGTTCGGTAATTAATACCTTGCGTGAACGCCTACAAGAAGTTAACTTATTAAACTCAAAGTTACTCTTTACAAACAAGATCTTCCGTAAGGAAGGTTTGGCGAACGAACAGAAGGTTCGTATTATTGAATCGTTTGATCGTGCAACAAACGTTCGTGAAGTGAAACTCGTTTATGCGGCACTTGTTGAAAATCTTTCAACAGCAGCTAAGACTTTCAACGCATCCCGTAAGAAAGTCGTTGCCGAAGGATTAGCATCCAAGGCAACACCAAGTACGGCTCCAAAAAAGGAAGTTATCGTTGAAAATACGGTAGCTCGTCGTTTACAAGAACTCGCAGGAATTATCTAATAATATAGGAGATTTACCATTATGTCAGATGTATCAGAATTTATCAATGAAGCGGGAACGGCACACAAGCACGTTATTGAACAAACCCGCAAGTTGTCAGGAAAGTGGGAACGTTCAGGCCTCCTAGAAGGCTTGAAGGGATATGAAAAGCAGGGTATGGCAGTTATGCTTGAAAACCAAGCAACACAACTTCTCCAAGAAAACACTAAGACCAACCAAGCTGGTGCAAGTGGCGAACAATGGGCAGGTGTTGCTCTTCCATTAGTTCGTAAGGTCTTCGGTTCAATTGCAGCAAAGAACTTCGTTTCAGTTCAACCAATGAACCTTCCAGCAGGACTTGTGTTCTATATGGATTTCAAGTATGGAAACACACGTAACGGACAAATTGCTAACGAGTCGTTATATGGTGCCGCAGCATCCTCAACATGGGGCGGTTTCGGTAACAGTAACACGGGTGGTCTATATGGCGCCGGTCGTTTCGGATACACAATCAACAATGCAACATCAGACACAGTAAGCATCGTAGCTGCATCCGCATCATTTGCCGACGTTAATTACAATGATACATACATTGCAACGGCAAGTCTTGCAAAATACGTGGTGCCAAAGACTGCATTTGCAAACCCAGACTTCACGGCAGTACGTTCATTCGTTCCAAGTGGATCTGGTGTAAATTTCGGTACGCTTGTTCTTCCAGAATTCACGAAGTATGATGGAACAAACATCACGTTCATCATCAACACCACTACGCTTGTTGGTAAGACACTCACGAGTGTTGAATTCAGTAAGCAACCAGTTGACACTGCACGTGGTGACTTTGAAGATCGTAACCCACTTCGGGGCTCGGGTACTTCAACAGGTATTGATGCTGGTACGGACCTCAACATTCCAGAAATTGATTTGGAACTCAAGAGTGAAACCATCGTTGCCAAGACACGTAAGTTGAAGGCAGTATGGTCACCAGAACTTGCACAAGACTTGAACGCATACCATTCAGTAGACGCCGAAGCAGAATTGACGGCAATGTTGAGTGACTATGTGGCAATGGAAATTGACCTTGAAATCCTTGACATGTTGATCAATGCAGCACCAACGGTTGACTTCTGGTCAGCAGAAATTGGTTCAACGTGGAATGGTACAAACTTTGCACAAGCATCGTTTGCAGGTACGGCATGGACCAACATGACTTGGTACCAAACGCTTGGTCAGAAGATGCAAAAGGTCAGCAATCGTATTCACCAACTCACAATGCGTGGCGGTGCTAACTTTGCAGTCGTATCACCAACCGTTGCAACAGTTCTTGAAACCATCCCTGGCTTTGCAGCCGGAACGGACGGCGACAAGATGGAATTTGCAGCCGGTATCACGAAGATCGGTTCTTTCCAGAACCGCTTCACAGTATACAAGAACCCATACATGACAGAAAACGTAATGCTCATGGGTTTCCGTGGTTCACAGTTCTTGGAAACGGGTGCAGTGTACGCACCATACATTCCATTGATCATGACACCACTCGTGTACGATCCACAGAACTTCACACCACGCCGTGGCGTGATGACACGTTACGCCAAGAAGATCGTACGTCCAGAATTCTTCGGCAAGATCTACATCGACAAGCTTGCTCTTGTCTAAGATGGTTTAGTAACGTATTAAATAAATTGGGTGACCTTCGGGTCACCCTTTTTATTTTTACACCATTTAATTTGATATTTATATGTGTCTTTAATAGAGGGCGTGTATGCAGAATCGTGAACCTATTGTATTTGAAGAAATAACGATTAATCCAAATGGATTAACCCCATTTGGATTTTATGATACGGATATTCAGTTTCAACAAGAAGCACCTGACGTTGCAACATTCGTAGCTCGTCGGTTGGGATTTCCTGTTGTAGACGTAGAATTGACCCATAAACAGATATATGCGTGTTTAGAAGAGGCAATTACCACGTATAGTAATCAGGTCAATCAATTTAACGCAAGAGAATACATGCTGGCAGTACAGGGCATGAGTACCAGTACAAATATAACGCAACGAAATATTGTTTCAAGTCCAATACCACAACTTATAAAACTATCTGCTCATTATGGCACAGAAGCAGAAAGTGGTGGTAATGTTACGATGAAAAAGGGACATATTAATATAGCTGCATATCAACAAGCGTATGATTTAAAAACCTTATGGGCAGATGTGAGCGAATCCGGTAAGGCAATAGAAATTCGTCGGGTATATCATTACATGCCACCGGCAATTGCACGGTATTATGATCCATTTGCAACGACGGGTCTTGGATTAACTAATTTGATGAGTGAATTTGGATTTGATGGATATTCTCCACCGGTCACGTTCGTCATGATGCCGGCATATGAAGATTTACTCCGTATTCAAGCAATTGAAATAAATGATATGATTCGTAAGAGTCAATATAGTTTTAGTATATCCAATAACGTGGTACGGTTTACACCAATTTTTACTAAAGAGGCAACAATTTGGTTTGATTACATGGTGGTGGATGATAAGTCGTCTGGATCAGCACTACTACAGTCTGGATCTGAGAATAGTTTAGTGTCTGATTTTTCTAATATCCCATATAATAATATTCAATACAAGAATATTAATCAGATGGGACGTTTGTGGATTTATCGGTATACTTTGGCGTTAGCAAAGGAACTATTAGGATTGGTTCGGTCAAAATATGAACACATTCCAATCCCCGATGCAACAATTAAATTGGATGGAGAACTTCTTCGCAGAGAGGCCGAGCAAGAGAAGAAGGGATTGCTTGATGAAATTCGTGAAACATTGGAACAAACCGGATATCAAGCACAACTGAAAAAACAATTGGAAAATACGGAAGCAATGAATCAAATATTCAAGCACATTCCTGTTCCAATATACATCTTATAGAGATAGGGCATGCCAATTTTCGTTTCCACCAGAGATTTTGATTTTTTTCAACACATCAACCGAGAAATTATTGTTGATTTAGTTGATATTGAAGTCATACTGTATAAAATTATAGCAGATATAGTAAAAGTAAATATTTATGGGGAAGCCACGGAAAAACCAACGTATCGTGGAATCAGTTTAAATGCATTAGTTAAATATCCAAAGAAGGTTGCAGAAACGGAAGATGGATTTGGGTATGACGTGAACCAAACCGATGTAGAATTTAGGTTCGTTAGAAAACTTTTGGAAGATGTAGAAGTATATCCAGAAGTTGGTGACGTAGTTAAGTACAATAATAATTTTTATAGTATTAATAACGTAAACGAAGCTCAGTTAATTGCATCTAGACCCGAATATAATCAAACAATATTGTGTCAGTGCCACTTGACACGTAGAAGTACCTTTAATATAGAGGAAACTCATACATGACGAATCCGATATTTGATAGAAACAGCGCATTTATATCAAGAAAAGAAAATAGGGGATATGATACTACTTCAACAGAGGGTAACAGTACTCCAGTTTCGGTTGGTTTAGAAACTATTGACACTGCAATCTTAAAGTATCTACAAACAAAAATAAAACCGGTGGTAACACAGCACGGAAAACAAATTCAAGTGCCTGTAATGTACGGAAACCCCGAACGTTGGAAAAGTGCGCAACTTGATGGAAGTATTCGTGATAAGAATGGTATGATTCAATTACCTATCATGATGATTCGTCGTACTAGTATGAAAGAAAATGTTATTAATAATCCTACAAACAAATATCAAAATTATTTGTTTAAGACGGGGTGGAATTCACGAAATATTTATGATAGATTTGCTGCTCTGAATGGAGTACGACCAAGTGAACGATATCAAGTAACACTTGTACCCGATTATTATGATATTTCGTACGAGGGTTTAATTTGGACGGAATTTGTTGCGCAAATGAACGGTATTACGGAAAATATCTCATTTGAAAGTAATGAATATTGGGGAGAGGATAATAACTTTAAATTTAAAGCAAAAATCGGTCAATTTGAACAAATGACAGATTTACCTGCAAGTGAATCAAGACTAGTACGCAGTAAATTCACTATAGACATTAAAGCATATATTTTACCACAAAGTGCATTGGATAAAAATGGCAGTCGTCAACTTACAAGTCGTTTGGCATATTCACCCAAAAAAGTAGTATTTGATACGGAATTTTTGGTAAGTCCAAACAATAAATAAATGATGTTTTGAGTATTTTTTATATATTTATGATATGTATACTACTTTACAAGAGAGATTTATATGAAAAAGGTTACCGATGAAGAATTTACACAGATTCAAACTCTTAAAGAATCTTTATTTATAATTTTAACATCAATAGGCGAATTACATCTAGGTAAAAAGACATTAGAACGTCAAATGGAAGATGTAACTTCACAATTATTAATTCAAGAAAAGAACTTTGCAGAGTTTCAAGAAAAAGAAAGGGTTTTATTTGAACAATTGCAGCAAACCTATGGAACCGGTACTATAAACATAGAAACTGGTGAAATATCAGAATAATATAACCCATTTGGAGGATTCGTATGGCAAATGAGAGAATTGTTTCTCCTGGCGTGTTCACACGAGAAAGAGACTTAAGTTTCTTAACACAGGGTATCAGTGAAATTGGGGGAGCATTTATTGGACCGACACCAAAAGGTCCAGCATTCATCCCAACAATTGTAAGAAGTCCGCAGGAATATGTTACCCTTTTTGGTGAAGCCGATGCGAATCACTACACTGGGTTAACAGTTAAGAATTATCTACGCGAGTCAGGCGTAGCAACCATCGTTCGTGTTCTTGGAACCGAAGGATATGATAACGACACCACCGTTCCAGGATTAATTTATGTTTCTGGATCAAGTGGTAAGAAATTGTTTGCAGTCGTACATCCAAGTAGTGTAGGAAATACGATTAATTCAATTGCTGCTGGTGGAACAGGAACTAGTTTTTCTATTAACATCATTGCTGACGGCGGTACTGCAATTAGTCAAAGTGGACTAACTACAGATGAAACATCAACTGCATACTTTGGCGATTTGTTGGGATCTAGTCCAGTAACCACAAAGAATTCATTTATCTATTCAATCTTTCCCGAAGCAGTGACTGCGGCAACGGCATCTGGTTTGGCATCACAAGTTACAGTGCATGCAGAAACATCAAGTGCAGCAGTAAATTTCACGGACGTTGGGTTCTCCAACGCTCATACGCCGTGGATTCAATCACAAACAATTGCAGGAACTAAGATTGACTTGTTCAAACTCCATACATTCAGTGATGGTAACTTTGCAAATACAGAAGTTAAAGTTTCCTTCTTGAACATGAAGAAGAGCGATGACGTAGAAAATAATCCGTGGGGAACATTCTCTATGTTAATCCGTCGTTATGATGACACGGATTCACGCATTGAAGTATTAGAACAATATGAGAACCTCACGTTAGACCCAGATAGTCCACAGTTCATTGCACGGGTACTCGGTAATAGTGCTCCGTACGACGACCCAAATACAGCTGAACGTTATTACCAAGGTGATTTCCCAAATACATCACAGTACGTGTATGTAGAACTAAGTGACTCGGTAATTCCGACATCTGCACTTCCATTTGGATTTGGTGCAATAGAATCAACCGTAAAAGTTACTGCTAATCAACTAGTAACTCCATTGTTTGTTACTTCACGTTGGAGAGATGGCACGATTGAAGGATATACAACCCAATCCGTTGACAAGCGTTACTATTATGGATGGGACTTTGCCGATAACGAAGGAACCAATCCATCATATCTCGGACCAATATCAGATCCAGAAAATGCGGTATCAGTTACAAATTCTTCGTTTACATTAGAAACGTTGGTTGAAGTTCCAAGTGGTTCTTCACTACAATTCTCTGCATCAATTTCATTGGATAACGATAGTTTAGCATACCGTAAGTTCTCGGTACCATTCCAAGGTGGATTTGATGGTATGAATCCTGCTCGTGATATTAAGATGGGCGGTGACATTGTTGCAACAAACTCACAAGGATTTAATCTTCAAAATGCTGCAACGGCAGGTTCAAAGGCTTACAAGAAAGCATTGCAAGCTCTTAGTAACCAAGATCAATGGGACTTCAATCTCTTGATTCTTCCTGGTGTTATTTATCAACATCATTCATATATTGCAACAGAGGCCTTGACATTGTGTGAAGACCGTGGTGATTGTTTCTATATCATGGATACCACTGAATTAAATGCTACCTTAGCAACTGCCACTGGTAAGGCAGGTGAAATTGATAGTAACTATGCAGCAACGTACTATCCGTGGTTGAGAGTCATTGACACTAATACCAACAAGTTACTCTGGGTACCGCCCTCGGTAATTCTGCCAGAAATTTATGCTTACAACGACAATGTTGCAGCAGAATGGTTTGCACCTGCTGGATTAAATCGTGGTGGCATTGCAAGTGCAGTAGGTGTTAAGGCTCGTCTCCCACAAGCAAGTCGGGATACCTTGTACGAAGGTAAGGTTAACCCAATTGCACAATTCCCAGGCCAAGGTATCTGTGTCTGGGGTCAGAAGACTCTACAACGCCGTGCATCAGCACTTGATCGTGTCAACGTTCGTCGTTTGTTAATTGCCGTGAAGAAATACATTGCAAGTGTTTCCCGTTACCTTGTGTTTGAACAAAACGTGGAAGCAACTCGTAATCGTTTCTTGAACATCGTCAATCCGTACTTGGCAAGTGTCCAAGAACGTTCTGGGTTGTATGCATTCCGTGTGGTCATGGATGAAACCAATAACACACCGGATGTCATTGATAGAAATATCCTGTATGGACAACTCTATCTGCAACCCACCAGAACGGCTGAATTCATTATCCTTGACTTCAACGTTCTCCCAACGGGTGCAACGTTCCCAACAGCGTAAAGGTTGAGTGGAGGGGGTGAATAACCCCCTCCATAAAATCTACATTAACAATATTTATAGTTAGAAATCCTTTCGGAGATTATACATGGCAAACCTAGTACAAGAGCAAGAGCTGTTCTTCACAGCATTTGAACCAAAGATGAAGAATCGTTTCATCCTTTACATGGATGGAATTCCTTCATATATTGTGAAAAAAGTTGCACGTCCGTCGATCAAACAAGATTCAAAGCCAATTGACCATATCAATGTACAACGATACGTCAAAGGCAAGACTACATGGGGTTCCATGCAGTTAGAACTTTATGACCCAATTGTTCCATCTGGCGCACAAGCTGTTATGGAATGGGTAAGACTTCATCATGAATCGGTTACCGGTCGCGATGGATATCTTGAATTCTACAAGAAAGATTTAACTCTTAACATTCTTGGCCCAGTGGGCGATAAAGTTGAAGAATGGATTATCAAGGGTGCACAAATTACCGAAGTTTCATTTGGTGAAATGGATTGGTCAACTGATGATGTAATGACATTTACATTAACGATTCAACCCGACTATTGCGTACTCAACTACTAATTTTTTACTGGTAGTAAAAAAACTCCCGCATTAACCTGCGGGAGTTTTTTTTGTACTATTAAGACATGTTTTGATATTTATATCAGAGTCCTTTGTAATGAGAATACTATGGCAGATATTACGGATTTCCAAGTTGGTCAAGGGGAAACATTCAAAATAATGGTACAGTTGTTAAACAGAAGTGTAAACAACACACCCATTAATATAACAGATTACACGTTCACCGGCCAATTGCGAGAAAATTATACAACGGATGAAATTGCTGCAACGTTGTCATTTGAAAAAATACTACCGTATTCGTCGGGAAGTATATTTATTAAATTGAGTCAAGCCGATACTGTAAATTTAACTCAACGAAAATATGTTTATGATGTAAACATTAGCAGTGGTTCCAGTGCACCAATTGTCCGTCGTGTATTGGAGGGTGGATTTACCGTAAGACCAACGGTGACGAGATAATAAATGAGTAATATAATAACTGAATTTCCGGATATTACTGTAGTTGTAAATACCGGAGATACCTACGGTGTAGTTGTAAATACCGGAGATACCTACGGCGTAATTGTAAACGCTGGGGATACTTACAGCGTAAACGTAACAAACCCACAGGTCGTAGTGGACAATGAAAACAACTACTATAGTGTGGCCGATTATGCATTAATGGCTGCAACTGCATCGTATGTCAGTGGCGTAGTAGCTACCTGGAATGGTGTAGCAAACAAACCAGACGGACTAGTCTCCAGTTCGCAACAAGTAGTACAAAATATCAGTGGTTCGCAAATACAACCGTTACTGATACAAGTTCCACAAATACGAATAAGTTCAGAAACATCGTATGTATACATGAGTGCATCTGTTGTTACGGGTGTATACAACGAAACACGAATTATAAATCCTTCTATTTTCATTGATCAATTTTCCGGTGCCGCCGTTGAATATGTAGCACAAAATTTACAAAGTGTGCGAACTGGAATTGTCATGGGTTCTTGGAGTGGAAGTGTAGTAACGTACACCGATATATCTAATACTGATGTTGGAAATACTAGCAATCTATCATTTAATTTTGCTAAAGTAAATAACGAAGTGCGATTACGAGCAGTAAGTTCTGGATCTGAGTCAAGCCCATGGACTATACAGTGTTTATTTAAACTGTTTCCAAACCTCTTATAATTGAGAAATGAAAAATATCTCAATTATTACGTACACATAATTTTTATAATCTTATCAAACTATTTATATAGGAATCCTATAGTGGAGACACTGCATGGCGAACGAATTTATTGCCCGTAAGGGACTAATAGTACTGGAGAACGGTGTAAAGGTCACCGGTTCTTCTGCAATTTTTGGTGATATAACTGCCTCCGGTGATGTTAAAGCAGTTAATTTTAGAGGCAGCGGACAGTATCTAACTGACATTGCAGCAGACAGTGTTCAATGGAATAATGTTCTTAATAAGCCTGCAGTCGTTTCTTCTTCGGCGCAATTCACCGATCTGTCCGCACCATTTACTGGATCGTTTACTGGATCGTTTAAAGGCGATGGTAGTCAACTAACCGGTGTTGCATCAACCCTGTCAATTGCCGGAGCAACTGCGGGAACAGACACAGTAAATCTTACGACAGATACGTTAACGTTCTCAGGTAGTAATAACGTAACGGCAACAGTAACCGATAATAAGGTTACAATTGGTGTATTTGGTTTAATATCATCGTCTACGCAAATTGATCATGACGCAACAACAAATTTCGTAGCAAACGAACACATTGATCATAGTACAGTATCAATTAGTACTGGCGCTGGGTTGACCGGCGGTGGTGATATTACTACAACAAGAACATTAAGTCTTGACACTGGTTCTACGCATTTTATTTCTGGATCACGGGGAACTATTAGTGTAAGTGATACTACCGGTGCGGCAGGTATTAATCTAACCTATAATTCCGGTACTGGCGTACTCTCCGGTGAATTGGTAAATAGTAGTATTACCATTAATGATCAAGCCGTATCTCTTGGCGGATCAACCACAGTAACCGCAAATACAACTAACGCATTAACACTTGGAAATGGTTTAACGGGTACCTCGTTTAATGGCAGTACGGCAGTAACAACAGCGGTTGATACGGGTTCTGCGCATTTTACTGCCGGTGTTAAGGCCAAGTTAAATACCGATAGCGTAGTTAGTAGTTCTGCACAAATTACCACCGTACTAAATTCTGCAGATGTTCATAGTGGTTCATATCTTGGTTCGGCAACAACAACGAATCTTCCAGAAGGAACACAACTTTACTACTTAGATTCACGAGTAAAAGACAAACTTAATACAGAAAATGTTATTAGTAGTTCTGGTCAAGTAGACGTTCGTCAAACGACGGGTATTGCTACTATCGCAACCACGGGGTCTAACACCTTTACGGGTGTACAAACGATCAGTAATACCACAAATAGTACTAGTTTTATTGATGGTGCATTAATTGTACAAGGTGGTGTTGGAATTGCAAAAGATGTGAATATTTCTGGTAGTTTGACCGTTACTGGCTTACTTACCGCAGTATCAACCTCTGTTCAATATATCACATCTTCGCAACTAAATGTTTCCGATAATAAGATTATTGTTAATACAAATGATCTACTACGGTTTGGTGGATTATCAATCATTGACTCGGGATCATCTTCACCAACAACTGCATCTATTCTATGGGATAGTTTAGCACATCACTTTATCTATGAAAATCTCAGTGGCTCGGATTATAATAGTGCAATTATTATTGCTGGTCCGAAGAATACTGGCGCGTTGGGCAGTGAAGTTGGACTAATATCAGGACGTATTCCTGTTGCAACTGGCGATGATCATATTGATACAAATGCCGCATCTAGTTCTATTTACATTGACTTTGCCACTAAGCAGACGTTCATTGAAGCAGGATTATATGTCACTGGGGGAATTACATCATCCGTAGGATTCTACGGCGATGGTAGTAATCTTAGCGGAGTAGTTAGTACATTAAGTATCACGGGATCACAAGGTGGTCAGAATACTGTCAATCTTAAAACGCAGGGACTAACTGTTGCTGGCACCAATGGTGTAGAAGCAACCGTCAGTGGTCAAACTATAACAATCAGTGGTAGTAATGCAACCACATCAGCAAAAGGTGTTGCATCATTCAACAGTACAAACTTCAGTGTCGTTGGCGGTAACGTTACATCCAATAACATTACAATTAATGGAACTGGTGTAACACTTGGTGGAACACGTAATATTACTCTCCAAGAAGTTACATCACAAGGTTCAACTACAACTGATCAACTAACGTTTACGAATGGATTTACCGCAGCAACAATACTTCATACTGCAAGTCTTGCAACTGGAATTATTGGACCAGTAACAAATCAAGTTGTTGCAACCATTGCTACGGGAAGTTATGTGGCGGCACACTTCAATTACGTAATATCAGACGGCAGTAATCTTCGTACCGGAACAGTTATGTCTATATGGAACGGTGGTAGTATAGAATTCACCGATACGTCGACTAATGATATTGGAACTACTACGGGAGCAAACTTCGTGGTAGACACCAGTTTGAATAACGTCAGATTGAAATTCAGTGTTCCGTCCGGAACATGGACCGTTAAAACATCAATCCAGGCACTCTAAACAACTAGTTATATTTGTAAACTCCCTGGATATTGAAGGGGATGTAATTATCTAAAAATTTAAAACAGATAGATACATCCCCAAGTGTCCAGAGGAGTTTTTTCTCCACTGGACACTTTTACGTTTATAACATGGCTAATGAATTCGTTGCACGCAAAGGACTAATAGTATCAGGAAGCACACAACTTACCGGTTCGTTGACTGCTACCGGTACAATAAACGCTTCTGGGTTTAGTGGATCGTTATTTGGAACTGCATCAATTACAAATAAAGTAACGGGCGGTACTGAAAATTATATTCCTCTTTGGACGGGCGCATCAACGCTCTCATCCAGTTTATTATTTCAAACCGGCTCAAGTTTATTACTAGGAGCAACTACACAACACACTCCCGAAGCACCCGATAGATTCGGTGTATTTGCAGGAGTTACCGATTCTTACAATGCAGTCTCGGTACACGGCACCACCGACAACTATTTCCAAATAAATGTTAAGAACTTCAGTACGGGTCCAAGTGCATCTTCTGACATCGTTGCCACCACGGATTCTGGCACGGAATTATTTGGTTATATTAACATGGGTATTAATGGGACGGGATATGCCGGCAGCGGCGATTCTATTGGTGGAGCAGACGATGCCTATTTGTATATGGCAGGAGATGGTGATTTACTAATTGGAAATACCTCGGTTGACCGCAGAATTATATTATTCAGTGGCGCAGGTAGCGCAATCAGTAATGCGCGTGTATTCATTGACACACAAGGATTTGTGGGCATTAATACATCTACCCCCGCATCAGGCGCACCAGAAGCACTTGCCGTACAAGCAATTCCAGAATCATTTAATGTAATTAATGCACGGGCTAGTACGAACTCATATGCACAAATTAATTTAAAAAATGATTCTAACGGCACAGATGCATCCTCTGACATCGTGGCAACTGCCGACAATGGAACGGAAACAGCCAATTATATTAACATGGGTATTAACAGTAGTCAATTTACTGGATTAATTGGCGGTCCCAATGATGCATATTTGTATTCCACCGGCAGTATGTTGCATATCGGAAATGCAACACCCGATAATCATATTATGTTCTTTGCTGGTGGTAGTGATGTAGAATTATCTAGAAAATTAACTCTTGAAGCAAATAATAATCATACCTTAACAGGATCATTAAATATTTCTGGTAGTATAGCAACACTGCCTAACATAATTAATAACTTAACCGCATCGTTTGCAATGACGGCAAGTTATGTTTCTGGAGCAGCAAGTACGTGGGATGCATTAACTAATAAACCAAGTGGATTAGTTTCTTCGTCTACCCAAATTAACACTGGTTCATTTAGTGGATCATTTACTGGTACTTTACTTGGCACCGGAAGTTGGGCTAATAATGCAATCACCGCAAGTTATGCTTTAAATGCAGCATCAACACCTATATTCCCATTCACGGGGAGTGCAATTATAACAGGATCACTTACCGTAACTGGTTCCGTTGCGGTTAGAAATGGTGACGTTCTCATCAATAATACGGTAACCAATCCCTCATTAAAGTTTGCTGATGGTGTTGCATTTATACACTACGCTCCTAGTACTCAAGATTTTAAAATTGGAACCACAGTTGCATCTACTATAACCTTCTATGTTAACCAAGGTAGTGCGTGGTACATAGATGGAACCCGTGCGTTCCTACCCGATGCAAATAACACCGTGGATATTGGATCGTCTAGTAACAGGGTTAAAACCATATGGACTACCAACATTAGTTCTTCCAATCCAATTGCAAGTTCGTCATTTGCAACAACCGCAAGCGCAGCAACATCAATTACCTTTACACCGGCGTCCGCATCATTTGCAACCACAGCAAGTTTTGCAACATCGGCATCCTATGCACCAAATACTACATTCCCATATGTTGGTGCAGCAGTTATTACTGGCTCGTTAACAGTAACCGGCAGTAATGGAATCAATGTAACCGGTCCTGTAACTATTGCGGGTGGATTACAAGCAACCACCAAGAGTTTCAAAATTGACCATCAAGTATTGTTGGGCAAGAAACTTATTTACGGTGTATTGGAAGGAAAAGAACATGGTGTATATGTTCGGGGTAAACTAACTAATGCAAATGTTATTACACTACCGGAAGAATGGGAATGGTTGGTTGATGCAGATAGTATTACGGTACAACTAACGCCAATCGGAAAACATCAAAAACTATACATAAAATCTATTGAAAATAATTCAGTGACAATCAATACGAGTAATTTATTAGATACGTCAATCAATTGTTTCTACTATGTACAAGCAACTCGTAAAGACGTTGCTCCATTAATAACGGTGGAGTAATATGCCAGTATCCGCAAGTATGGCATCTGCCAATGTATTTATTGATGATTTTAATAGAGCAGACGGTGTGTTAGGAAGTAATTATGATACGGTAACAGGTACATCGCTACGAGTATTTAGTCAACAGGTATATGGTGGCAATAGTGAACCAAGTGCAAATGCAGTAAAACCTTCGGTGGCAACCTTCTCTCCCAACCACGAATCACAAATAACATATACAGCCATACAAACCTCCGATTTAGCCGGTCCCGCAGTTCGTCTTGACCCCGTAACTAAAACGGGGTATGTCTTACATATTGACGGGCTAACATTTGGTGGTCGCACATTATCAAAATTGTCAGGAAGTACAATAACTTCACTTGGCGGACCAAACTTGGGGGGAGTGACGGGAGATACTTTCAAATTATCAGTGTCAGGAAGTAGATTGTCTGTATATCAAAATGGAAGATTGGTGGATAGTAGAACAGATACCACATATCCCACGGGTCAACCCGGAATGTATTATAACTGGACTAATATACGCGGTACCCGAATGGATAACTTTATTGCAGCAGATATACCCACCACGAATGCAAAATCATTATGTATTGTTTCACAAACTCCTGTTGGAAAACTTATCGTAGGAAGTCAATAATATGTCTACATCATATAGTCCCAAAATAGTCACCGATGGATTGGTCCTTGCATTAGATGCGGCAAATCGTAAATCTTATGCGGGTAGTGGTGCAACATGGAATGATTTAAGTGGAAATAATAGTAGTGGAACCTTGGAAAATAGTCCAACATTTGATAGTGGAAACGGAGGAAGTATTGTATTTGATGGCTCAAATGATAATGTAAATTGTGGAAATTCGTCCACGTTAAATTTAACAACCGCATTAACTATTAATGCGTGGATTAATCCAGTTGGGTTTGGTGGAAGTAATATTGGTAGAATTGTAAATAAATGGACAGTCTCGGGGGGAGCTGGATTTGCTTTACTACTTGATAATGCAGGTCCTATTGTAAATGGAGTTACATATTTAGTAAATGGAAATCAACCAACGGACCAATTACAAATATCAAATATAATATCACTAAATACTTGGACAAATTTAACATTGACTCACACATCAACGACGGCAATTTTATATAAAAATGGTAGTATAGTAACGTCAGACGCGGTCCCACAACCTATTTCTTTTTTAAGTGAAAATTTTAATATAGGAAACCGCGCAGATTTTACCAGAGCATTTAATGGAAAAATTGCAAATGTTCAAATATACAATAAAGCACTTTCTTCCAACGAAGTTCTTCAAAATTTTAACGCCACTCGTAACCGATTTGGAATATAATATATGGCATTTATTCATTCTCCAAAAATAGTCACCGATGGATTAGTATTATATTTAGATGCGGCAAATCGGCGGTCATATGGTGGTTCTGGTGCAACGTGGAGTGATTTGAGCGGAAATAATTTTAACTGTACCTTGGTAAATACTCCCTCCTTTAGTGCAGCAAATAACGGAACTATTGTATTTGATGGAACAAATAATTATGCAGAAATTGCAGATTCTGCTACGTTAAGAGGAAGTAAAACTACCGTACTGTTGTGGTTTAAAAGAAACGGGGTGGGTACCAACCAAGGTGGCTCAATATCATCTATTCTTTTTGGAAAAGCAGATGTGATTGGTTCGTTTAACGGATATGTATTTGGGCTTACTGGTGGGACCACGGTGTTTGTTACCGCAAAAGGTAGTTCAAATTCCGCATCGGCAGTTGGTAATTTAGTAGCAGATAATACATGGCACCATGCAGTATTAACAGTTGATATCGGTGCTAGTAGTGCTGATGTAAAAATATATCAAAACGGAGTATTTACTGCCTCGGCAACAGTGCCCTCTACAATTACAATAAGTTCGCAACCAATACGACTGATTGATTCATTGGATACTTTTTGGGGAATAATTGCTGCTTCTATGGCAAATGTTTCCATGTATAACAGAATTCTATCTCCCAACGAAATCCTTCAAAACTTTAACGCCACTCGCGGCAGATTTGGGGTATAAATCATGCATACTTACGAACATAGACAATTTGTAATATTTGATGTATCAGAAATACCATTAATAGATTTTACACAAGTATTAGAAACATCAGCAGATACATTACGAAAATCTGTTGATAATACAAAAACATTTGTAAAATGGGATGATACTGTGCCAAGTTGTGTGGAAAATCTAACAACAAAAAGTATCTATTATACCTATGAAGAAATGCTAAGTATATTAGAAACATCGGAATGGGTATCCCCTGAACCCGAGATAATATAATGAGTGTTAGTGGTGGCCCAAATTTATCAGAGGATGGATTGGTATTATTATTAGATGCGGCAAACATTAAATCATATCCAACAACAGGAACCGCGTGGACTGATTTAAGTGGAAATAATATAATAGGGGCATTAACAAACGGACCTACCTTTAGCGGAGACAGGGCTGGTACTATTGTGTTTGATGGCACAGATGATTTTATATTAACAAATTACACACCTACGGTTGGTACTGGAAATTTAACATATGTGTGTTGGTTTAAAACTTCCGTTTCACAAACAACTGGATTGATTGGATTCCGAGCAGCGTCACCTAGCTTTATACAATCTGTACTAGTTATGAGTGCTACTAATCTATATATGAGTTCGTTTGATGGAGTCACTAATAGAGAAGTAGCAACAACCAGTGCGTGGACAGACGGTCGTTGGCATTGTGCGGTTATGGTGCATACTAGCACATCTGATACGGTATATGTTGACGGAGTTTACCAAACACAAATCACTAGTGCGGCACAGAACATTACTAACATACAACCATTGTTAATTGGGGGACTGGCCAATAGTAATCAATTGTTAAGTGGCTGGGGGTTCAACGGCTCTATAGCAATTGCACAAGTTTATAATAAATCGTTATCCGCAACCGAAATCCTTCAAAACTTTAACGCACAACGCTCAAGATTCGGGGTATAATTTATATGGCAGAATGTTTAATATTTAATCAAGATAATACTCACGAAGATATACTCATTAGTGAACGTGATTGTTATAAACAAGGTGATGTAATTGTAATGATGCCCGACAATCATCCGTGGGGAACTCAAGAACATCCAAATACCGCAACCAATCCAAAATTTTGGTTAGTTAAATTATTAAATGTTGATGCAGAAACCGTATTATATTTAACATCTCAATACACCCAACCAAAACAGGACATGGAAGGAACCGAAATATTACTACAACGATTATGGAAGTTTGATATAACACAGTTATCAATTGAACAGTTAAGTGAATTAACTACAACAGGGCAACTCACATTAGATTGGAATATAGTAGAACCTATGTTTATAAACAAAATAACAGGTACTAACTAATGGCAACAACAGTTGTACATACGATTAAAGCAAGTGGTGGTGATTATACATCATTATCTGCGTGGGAAGCTGCACAACAACGAGACTTGGTAGCTCTTGACGAGATTGAAGTTGCCGAATGTTATCCGTTTATAGATACAACTGCCGTAACAGTATCGGGATGGACAACGGGTGTAAATAATTATATTATTATTCGTGCCCATTCGTCGGCAAAAGCAACAATTCCCATGACAACCGATGGTTCTCGGTATTTATTACGAGTTACTACTGGTGGTGTTTCTGGATTACGAACGAGTGCGGTTCAAAACATACAAGTATATGATATTCAGGTAGAAATGACTTCTGATCAACCAAACACATCTAATTTTTTCCCAACAAGTAATACTACGTTTAGAAACTGTGTAGCAAGGTCTGGTCTTATTAATAATGCCGGGGCATGTTGGTTTTTTCAAGGAGGAGGAAACATAAGATTACAGAATTGTGTTGGAATAATGATAAATGGGGGTAATATTGCCGCAAGTATTATAACCGGTGTGTATAGACACGATAATGCAAATGTTCAATACGATAATTGTGTAGCAATTTTTGGGGGAGGAAAAAAAGGATGGCAATTTTCTAGTAATAGTACAAACGGAATAATACTTAGAAATTGTATATCGTTAAATATACATAATGTTGCTGGCAAAGCATACGAGATATCCGGTGGGTCAGCACCTAATGGGGGACTTGATTTAGTAAAAAGTACAAATAATATATCAACCGATGGTACCGCATTTGGAACAAATGCAATAACAAACCAAACAGTAATTTTTGCTAACAGTTCTATTGGAGATTATCATTTAGATTGGATGGACCCTGTGGCACAAAAAAGTGGAGTAGATTTAAGTGCATCCGATACAGGTTCTTTTAGTGATGATTTTGATGGAAATACACGAACGGCTCCGTGGTATGCGGGGCCATTAAGAGTATCAAACTCACCAAATGGAATACAACTTGGAAATATTGGTAATTCCAATATTCAATTAAGTTCAACGGGTACATCTCCTATCACTATAAGATGAACGGGTTTACTGATTACATGATATGTATATACATGACTTACATGAGGACTACTAGTGCCAAATAATATTCTAATAACACCTGGAAGTGCGTCCATACAATTTAGTGGGTCTGCCGCAAATACTATCCGACTGCAAGTAGAAGCGTCGGGAAGTATTGCGTTTTATGGTAATTCTGGGTCGTTGTTTGGTATAACGGACCAACTATCGGGTTCACTGATGAGTGTGAATGATATTTCAGGATTGCCCATTCTTGAAGTATTTAGTGATGATAGAGTTGTCATGGGAAGTTTTAATAAAAATACCTTGGTGGTTACCGGAAGCAGAGTTGGTATAGATAAAGCAGTTCCCACAGCAGACTTAGATATTAGTGGTAGTGTATTTATCACAGGGTCGTTACGAATAAGTTCCGGTGGAATTACTGGAAGTTTATTTGGTACGAGTAGTGTTGCTACCACATCGTCTTATGTATTACCCACTGGGTTGCCAATGGGAACGGTATCGTCGTCCACTCAAATTAATACTGGTTCGTTTACGGGGTCATTTACAGGTGAATTAATTGGAACGTCTAGTTGGGCATCTAACGCAATAAGCAGTTCTTTTGCAACAACATCAAGTGCAGCAACCTCCATAACATTTACACCATTAACGGCATCGTTCTCTACATCTGCCAGTTATGCATTATCCGCATCCTATGCACCAAGTGCACCTGGTGGAGGTGTAACCTCACTCACCGCAGGAAATGGTTTAACTGGTGGAGAAATAACGTCCACGGGAACAATTACGTTGGATACTGGTTCGGCACACTTTTTAGACGGTGTTAAAAAAGAATTAAATACGGAAGGTGTAATTAGTAGTTCGGTTCAAATCAACACAGGTTCATTTACTGGTTCGTTTACAGGAACTTTAATAGGAACGTCTAGTTGGGCAACCAATGCAATATCAGCATCATATTTTACTGGGTCCGTAACATTTCCATCTGGATTAATTGTTACAGGGTCAATATTAGCAACAACCGTATCTGCCTCATTATTCCTTGGACCATTGGCAGGAACCGCATCGTTTGCAACAAGTGCAAGTTTCGCCACCACAGCAAGTTTTGC
>Ga0070744_10000105_pt1 | contig 20489 bp, 22 predicted proteins | sample ColrivemetaGS535_FD_74188 | JGI IMG/M metagenome (GOLD analysis project Ga0070744, IMG submission 74188) | Estuarine microbial communities from the Columbia River estuary, USA - metaG S.535 | ecosystem: Environmental > Aquatic > Marine > Intertidal zone > Estuary | place: USA: Columbia River...
GTATTATTACTCGACGATGTAGAATTTACTAAATTTCCTCATAAATTTCCTAAAAATTTGAAAGAATTATATTTTTCAGGAAACAAGATGAAAAAAATGCCAGATTTATCATACTTAAAAAACTTATGGTCTTTGTCCACCTTCAGAGATAATTTTATCTCTTTGCCTAATAATTTACCAAACAGTATTAAAATATTAACAATTAATGCGTCTAAAAGTATGAAATCATCATTGAAAAAATTACCTAATAGTTTAGTTATTCTAAATGTCCATTGTAAAAATATTAATAAAATTCCAGATTTATCCTATCTTATCCATTTAAAATTACTTCAAGTTCTTGAACCAAAAGGTAAAAACATTGATATCAACGAAAAAACTCGTAAAATGAAAATTTTAATCGAGTAACTGTCAATCTCCGAAAATTAAACAGAAAATCCTATGTAAGTCTGACCATCCTTGATTTTGATAATATTGAAATTTTTAGCAAACACAAACGCGTTAAGAGGCAGTACATTTGCAAATAAAGTTAATTGCAAATTAGCATGAGATACTCTTGAAAAATTAAGTGTTCCCGTAGGAAACCATTTCTCTGGATCAGCGCAGAATGGCATACAATATATAAATTTATCTGTTTCACTCGTATGATACTTCTGTATATTTAACGAGTTTAATACGGACCCGCTAGACATTTGATTACGCTCAGTACCATCTAATACCAATTTAGCTTCTTTTAAAAATGGATTTATTCTACTGTTTATAACACCATTGCGTTGAGCAAAATTAAACCAATCATTGTTATTTTCACTTTCTTCTTCTCTAAAAACCCATATTAATTCAGAACATGGATGATTGAATGGTAATTCTATCGAATGGCCTCCCCCAAGTCTTATATTCTCATTTAATACAGATTGGACCTGTGTAATAAGAAATGTAAATTCATTATGAGCCATCTTTTCTTTTTCAGCTTCATCGATAAATATATAATCTGCTATTACTTTTGTTTCTAGAATGTTAACTGTCTCTGGAGGAGTAATACCGTCATATATTATACATTTATCAAAACTATTAAAATCAAAATGAATGATTACAGGATTATACTTCAATGCAAATAAAGGCAATGAAGCTCCAAGACTTTCACAAAACCAAAAATCCAATGGAATAAAATATTCTGATTCACTAACAGCGGTATATTTTAAACTACTATTATGAGCATATTTTCCTATCAATAAATTTTCACTTGGATGTCTTGATGAAAGTTCTTCCCATATTTCCATGAATAAACCGTATCTTTTATCTATGACGAAATCCCCTATCTGGATACTTACAGAATTTAATAGAGCATGCCCTACGCTGTTAGTCCATCCACAAAACAATCCGGAAGTCGGAGTCAATGGAGGCAATTTCACATATAGATAAACTTTATTTACAAAGTCTCCTGTTCTAGGTAATTCTATTGACCATTTTTTATTAAAATCCACATTTTCTTTTGGATAAATATGGATTTGGTCTTTAGAAAAATTAACATATTGACGATAGCTTTGCCTTAAAAAATTTTGTTCAGGAGCTCCTGTAAGAAATTGATCTTGTTTACCTTTAGCTTTAAGTTGGAAGATAGCCCCAGTCATGCTTCTTCTTTATTTTATATTTATAAAAAAATTAATGAAATATTTCGTTGATTATTTTTTTTATTTATATCAAAGTAAATTGAAGTTGATACATATTTACTGTTTTTTGAGATGATATAGCGATTGTTCTTTCTATAATATTTTTTATAATATTATCATCTTCTGATATATATTCTGTAAGTATAATATTATTGATGGAGGAAAGATCGCTTTTATCAATTTTAGTTTCTCCTGAAACTAAAAGGATTTTGACTAAAGACGAAGAATCTGTAAAATTTTTTACGATATTGGAAAATTTTTTTTTAGTATCAGTCGTGTTTATAAATTGAATATTATAATTATCTAGAGCTTCAGAAATTTTGGAAAATATATATCTACTTTTACAATAGATGATAGATTTTCCATTTAATTCTATAGAATTTAAAAGAGAAACTAGTGCTTTTATTTTACTACTAAACTTGCTTGTAGCAATTTCATTTTTCTTTATTAGATAAATATAGTTATGTTGAATTATCAATTTTCTACACAATGGACAGCAACCTATTGTTTTTAAAGACTTTCCAATACAAACTGGGCAAAACGTGTGTCCACATATAGTAATAACTTTATCATCGGTATCTTCCATGCATATTGAACACTCTTCATTTATTTGAAAATTAGAAAGATAAACTGAAGAATGATCTCCAAGATGATACTTTATGGAATTTTTATCAGAAGTCACTACTGTTTTTATACCAAGAGATCTACAATATGATTCTGGTGATACTAAAAAATCATCCATGCTGATACTACTATATAAAGACTTATAAATTTTCAATAAAATTTTTTCTTTGGATAAAATAGTATACGGGATAGGCTTCGTTTCTTGTATCATTATACCTGTTTCTTTATAAATTTGAACTTTATCATATTTTTTTTTGACGATATCTATATGAATTTTAATATTATAAGGGCTAGAATCCTCGAACAATAATTCTGAATAAACTTTCTGGTATTCAGATGATGAACATATATAACTTTTACATGACATTTTTTTTATTTTCCCGATCAACTTATATGGATCATCGATATCTAGAACAATCCTCTTGAACTTAATCAAATTCAATTCAGGTTTTACTTTAGAAAGTAAATTAGCATCTTTTATAGTGTCATTGTAATAGTGCTCCACGTCTGAAAAATTAAATAGTTCTGAATTATTTCTTATAATACTCAAAAATTTGGATGTAATCAACACAACATCAGATTGTATTAAATCCAAATAAGATATATTTTTATAATCTTTTTCATTTTTAATAATCTTGACGATAATACTGTTATTCATATGTTTTAGGGAATACAGATACCTTTGTATATCTAATGGATCGCATATAACCAAAGAACTTTTCGATTCGAGATATTTTCCATCAATAGTTTTTCCATAGGTTTCGCCTGGTGAATAACTTAAAGCTAGGAGTCCTGCAATTATAGTTGTTTTCCCTAGGCCTTGACCAAGAACCATGTTTATCCCTTTAAATTTATTTTTAGATAAAAATTGCTGCTCTTCTTCGATAAAAAAGATGGCTGATTTCTCTAGATCATAAGAAATACCAGGAGTTTTTAAAGTATTTAATTTAGGGATATCAAAATAATTTTTACCTGAATTAATATCCGATTCTACACCAAGTATCCATGATAAATAATCTTTTTGATAGTTAAAAAAAGTAAAATTTTTGATATTTTTTTCCTTTAAAGTATATTCTTTAAGCCCTATATAAGGACTATTTCCATTGGAAACATTTTTAGCGATACTGTTATAATGTTCTTTTAAAATTTTAAAAAATAGAGCCCTATTATGAAATTTTATCCCTGATTTCAATTTAAATTCAACATCAGAATCGTTAATTTCTCCTGAAAGACTAAGATAAGCATCATTACCAGTATGCATCCCGTTATCGATAATAATTGTCGCAGTTAGATTTTTAATAATATCAAGATCTATTGATATTAAAGTCTTAAAAACTGTTTGATTTTCATCAATGAATGATACTTCTAGTTTATTAGAATAATTGATTATTCCGACATTGCCACATATATTCATAGTGTATTGTTCGATCAATAATTTAGTATTAAAAAATATGCTCATTTTTTAATACTAGAGTTATTTTTATCTTTAAGTATATTTTATAGATAGAATTCTTTGTCTGCTGGTTCTACCAAGGATTCTGGGTGGAAAATAAGTGGCCTAACAATATCATTTATTTCAGGTCGTGGAGCTTCTTTTACTGCAATAGGGTTTTCGAAACAGCTTCCATTGAATTCTCTGGACAACACTTCTTTTAAATTATCATCAAATATTCCTGTATTTACTTGAATAGATGGGACTACTTGTTTCTGTGTAATATTTTTATTTTCCTCGCCGAAATCTACTTTTTTAAATAAATTTTGATCTATCTCTTGACTATCTTTTTGTTCTTTAACAAAATAATTAATAATCTGTTTTGGTTTAAGAAACTCGGCTGGTGATAATTCCGTAAATGATGCTAAAGTGCAATAATCTTTGGCGTCACAATTAAATTTTAAAGTTTCGCTTGGAACAACATTAAATTCTTTTTCAATTAAACCTATTTTCTGTGAAACAAGATCATATAATTCTTTAGTTTTTTTCAATTCCAAAAGATTATCAGTTGTCAATAAATCTTTCATTCGAGACATAGTTCCTTGTCTAAGACATTTCAAATTTTCTAAATTTTCCATTACAATAGGGAAATAAAAAAATTTAAGGGGTTTTTTCACGATATTTTTCAAAAATTATAATAGAAAAAACTTCACTAAAGCAAAAATTATAGTAAATAAAATACTGATCAGAATACTAAAATAAATATCGCTGCGCTGTAGCTTCAATCCGGGAAACCTGCTTATCCATTTTTGTACATCATTGTTAGATGAAAATAACATCAGTATCAAAACAAATATTGTGTCTTTTATTAAATTAAAATCAAAAATAAGCTGTGTTTTTTCTGGTACAATTTCTTTTATAAAAGTTCCTATTTCTTCAGAGAAATCGTTTTCACGGATAAAACCACCTTCATCAGAATTATCAGGCAAATCTTCAATTCTTGTAGAAGCCATGTATATTCTTTGAAAATAATTTATTTTTATTGTTTCAATCGAATTTATTTTACTGCCTTGTATTATTTTTAGGAATATCAGCTTCTCTCTGTGAAAGAAGTTGATTATATTTATTATCAAGCTGTTTAGATTTTAAAGCATCCCTTTTTTTAACATCAAAATCATCAGAACTTTCTCTTGAATTTAAAGGAGAAAGATTATCAGATTGCATAATAAATGTGTCAGATTTCTCTGCTTCTCCTACAGAAAATGGATTAAGTTTAGCTTCGCCAAAAATTGATGTATTTTCTCCTAATTCGACACAGCTTGTATTATTTAATAGGCCATGAGATTGAATCCCAGAGAGAGTATTATTATTTTTGCTTGAATTATTATCTTTTATAGGGACCCTGTTAGATTCTATTTTATTTGCTAACCATTCAAATGCAGAAATACCGGGGAGTATTTTCGCGTTACTTATTACTGATGGAACTTCTAAAATAGTATATTTCTTTACCTCCAATGGTCTTTGTCCTTTTTCGTTTTTATCAACACATATAAAACTTGACACATTCGAAGATTCTCCAGATCTCTTTAAGATATCTATAAATTTTTTAGAATGGGGACAATAATTACTGTAGAATACAACAGAAGCCATTTATTATAAAATAATAAAAAATTCATTTTTTCCAAACTTACTTTTGAAAATATATTTTTTCATTAAAACAGATTAAATTTAAAGTTTTTTTATATTCATATACTATATGAATTTTACAGACAATGAAGATTACCTTATTATAAATAAGGAGCAAATGAATATTAATTACAATGGTGTCGAAAAAAAGATAATAGAAATATATTTTCTTACTAGTTCTAAAGGTAAACTGGAAACTTCTGAATACGTCATTAAATATTCTAAAAATATTTTAAGTATTTTTGATAAAAAAACAAATAACTTAATAGATACTTTATTTTTTAACCAGAATTTTGTTCCTGTAGTTCCTGTAGTTCCTGTAATAAATGAAGAAATTTCAAGAAAATTATTTGCTTCATTTGCACTAAAGACTGATCACTTCATTAATTTATATAATACTACGTTAAATGGTATAAATTATTTTGAAGTAAGCATATTAAAAGGAGACAACATTATTTTAACGGAAGATATAATCTCGAAAACAGCATCTGGTAGTGACACTATTTACACTACAAAATCTGGAAATGTATTAGTCATAGGAACAATACGGAATTCAAAATGGAATGGAATACCTATTGGAAAAGTTTTTGGATGAAATCTTTACTGTCAATTTCCGAATTTGCAAATATACTGGCTTTCCATACTTCTGGACAAGGCGGGGCAATAATTAATCGCGGATCCACGCCACTGATAAGATATTTATAATAAGCTTTAGCTAGACTCCTAGCATTATTAACAGGCAAATCTCCGCTTATTTCCCATACTATTATTCCTGCCAAACTATTATTCCATATATATTTACTTTTCATATATGCACTGTATTCATTGTCATAAGAATTATAAATTTTTTTTACAGGATCGAAACTGAATGTTCCTTCGCAATCAGGATCCCAATATTCTTTTGCGCCCTTTTTAGGTAAATCACGGTAGTCTACAACGCCAGCTTCCCAGCTTATATCACTACTTATACCCGTTCCGATCGTTCCTGGACCAGAACTTCCAGAAAATCCTCGAGAATAGGCTCCTGACCCTATCATCATTTTTCCAGGAGACACTCCAGCTTTTAAGAAAGCATTTATGGTATTTTGTATAGAAAATGCAGAATAAGTGCAACTTTTAATATTGGTATGGTGCATAGTTGTTCCAGCTCCAAACCCTGAATAATCATATGTCATGATATGAATATAAGATATACTTTCAAGTTTTGATATATCTACAATTTTGGAAGGCTTTATCATCATTGGGTCTCCAGAACAGCAGACTGATATATTATAATTACTTTTACCTGAAGCAATTAAACTTGTTTTGAGTAATTTAATAAGTTCTATAAAATTATCCGGGTCTTGAGGTGATGAGTTATTTCCAGAATTACCATGATTAATTCCATCATTTGTGAAGTATTCCCAATCTAAAGAAACTCCTGAAAAAATAGGATATTTGTTAAAAATATCTATTAAACTCGAAACAAATAGTTTCCTATTTTCTGGAGCTACAGCTTTACTAAAATTTTTTGAAAATCCCCATCCTCCAATACTTAATGTTAAATCAAATTTTTTACCTTGTCTTTTTAACTTTGCAAGTTGACCTAGATTACCATAAAATGGTTCCTGAGGTCCAGTCCAAGAATCCGCCGGGATTACACTTGTTTTAGGGTCAGTAAATCTTTTTTCAAAATCACTGTATGGATCGCTTGAAAAAACAAGACCTTTTTCTGACACATTGAAGAATGAATATACTATTTCTGAAATATAATTGATAGGAATATTTTTTATCTGATAATTTCGCCCATATGTTGCCCAATTACCCAGATAATACACTGCTTTTTTACTGGTCTTGATATTAGTAGCATTATTTATTATCGACATTTTTTTTATAAGTATTCCTTATATTCTGCATCAAGAAAATAAAAAATATATATTGTTTTATTCTTTTAATTTTTTATTTCGTTCAATTCTTTCGCGACCTTGTCCATGCTTACAGGACTTCCTTTTGCAAGATAAAAAGATAAAGGATCTGATACTTCATAAATTCTAATTTTCCTAATTACACTATTTAAGACAGATTCTGTATCATTTATTCTGAGAAAAATTAAATTTATATTTTTTAATTTAGCATTATGCAGATCTTTTCTTGCATTATTTAAATTGAATGTGATATCATCTATGATATTTAAATTAGAACGAATAGTATCAGAGTAATCCATAGAATTAGCTGCGTGCAACACTACCTTTATAGCATGCTCTGCATCATCTTTTAATAAATTTGACGAAATAAGTGACTGTTTTATAACTTCAATTCTTACAAAATCTCTTATAGCTAGTCTGGATAAGGCAGATTTTGCAGCAAAATCTACTATTATCTTTTCTGGTAATTCACCATTTTTCATTTTTTCCTGTATTTCTTTCGGACCATCCCTATATTCTTTAATTTGACCTTCTATTTTCTTCTTTTCTTCGGCTCCCATCGCATTATCTTTCATCGCAATTAATTTCTCTATCGTAAGATGCTGAGTTTGTTGCAGGATATTTAATTCTACAATTTTAACTATATTGTCCAAAGCTATAATATATTTTTCTTTGATTTTTTTAAGGTTTTCTATAGTCAACCTGATATCTGCATCTTTCCTCATTTTTAACTTATTAAGTTCAACTTCATTTTTAATAATACTGATTTCACCAGCTAAATTTTTTTTAGTATTTTTTAGATAAGGAACAGACGAAATAAGTTCTACAAACAATAGTACAGGGTTTTGGGATAAAGTATTCTTTCTTATTTTTATTCCATCCCGCGAGTTATCTTTGGCAGAATTTTCATCAAAAAGACCTAGTTTTTCCAGGTTAATCGTGGTTTCCCCTTTGCTTAAGACTCCTGTATCTTGAAGATAAACTCTAGTTTGTCCTACAGGAGAATCTGTGTCTAGAACAATTTTAACATTTGTTTTTGCAGTAAACAGTTGTATAGCTGTCGATAAAGAAGATGGAATATTTTTACGTGTTCCTGCGTATAGAGTAAAAGTTCCTAATATTATAGGGAGAACTGTTGATATTGGAATATTTTTAAGAATTTCAAGAGATTTTGGTTTCTCTTTAAAAAGTGTCAACATTATTTTTGAAAATAAAAAACTTGTCTTTTGCCGAGCCTTATTTATAATTTTTAGCATGTTGTCACTTATATATTTTTTTATTTTTGGATAAGGGATAACATCACTTACTACAAGAGAAATTAGTGCTGCTAAAATTTTAGCAGCAGGATTATTTTTCAGGAAAAAACCAGGAGCAATATTCAATAAGATTTTATCTATATTAGGTATGATTTTATTATCTGGATTTATTAGATCTCTTACAACGAGATTTTCTCTTGGATAATATCCTTCAGGAACTTTAATATTTAAAAGTTGATCCATAATTTTTTTATCTTCAGCTGTAAATTCTGAGACTTTCTTTTCTAGAAGGCACTTTTTATGAAAAGTTTTGTATTTTTTACCTTCCTCTGAATCAGCATCAATATATATTTTAAGATAAGGATCAAGAACTTTACCTGGAGGAGCTTTTTCGCATAAAAATATTAAATTTTTTATCTGTTCGTTTTGTTCCAGCTCTTTATTGATATATTTACTCCAGTTGTTTTTAGAAAGAGATTTACTTTTAGGAATGGGCAAATTGAATGGGTCTATTTTACTTACCTTATTATACCGATGCATTCTTCCTTTTTGTAAAACTTCTCCCTTTTTATTATATAATGCAAAACCTTTAAAGTCTCGTATAATTCCTTCTGGACCAACTATTACATTTCCAAGATTATTTCTTTTTACCAGCCCATACTGATCCCACGCTACTCTCCCTTTGCTGTCAAAATGAACCTCATCTTTTTTAATTTTTTGCTCAATTAATTTTTCTGCAGTATTACTTGATGTAATATAGTCCCATTTCGCTATCAATGGTTGATCTAAATCATCTTTTACCACATAACCAAGAGCATCCCTAATTACGCCATCTAATCCTATAATAACATACCCATTTATGTCCCTATGAACATCTCCATATATATCGCTTAATACATTTCCATGCAGATCAACAACGGGTTGATCTGCATAGGGCTTTACCCGCAGTTTATTTGTCCTGACATTTGCCATTATATACTTATTGTTATAGAAAAAAATATATTGTTTTTGAAGTTAAAGAAATAAAAGAATATATAATTAATAACAAGAACAATATTCACAGCAAATAAAATGACTCCAAGAATTATCAAAGCAAAAGATTTTAAACCAGAAAACGTAGTATTTTCAACTCCAAGAGCAAATAAACACAATGGCAAAGTCGTCTACGTAAATTATGATTTTAAAGACGGTAATGCACCAGGCCCATTACGTATTCAATTAGGCAAAATGAAAGCTCCTTTCGGTGTATCAGGATGGGATACAGCCAGAGCTGATAAAAAAAACAGTGATCCTACCGAAAATAGTAATGATACTCTTGAACTTTCCTTTAAAGAAAATCAACAAGTTATCATTGAAAAATTTGAAAAACTTGACGATCATGTAATTGATTTCGGAGTAGTAAATTCTAAGGATTTTTTTAAGAAAAAACATAGCAAAGAAGAAATTAAACTCTTTTATAAATCCAATATTAAATTCAATGAAAACGAAGAAGGAGAACGCGATGATAAATATCCTCCTAGATTTAAAACAAAATTATTAAAAGATCAAAAAACTTACGATTATATTTCACAAGTATATGATGATAATCAGAAAAGAGTATCCTTCAATATTTATAATCACTTTGATATTATTCCTAAAGGTTCAGAATGTGTACCTATTATCGAATGCGCAGGCATATGGGTTATTGGGGGGAAAATCGGGATGTCTTGGAGACCTGCTCAACTGAAAGTATACAAAAGTGATCTCAAGCTTACTAAATGCGAATTTCTGGAAGATTCTGACAATGAAGATTCAGAAGATCAACTTGTTGAAGAAGTCGAAGAAGAAGTAGAGGAAGAAGTAGTCGAGGAAGAAACATGCGATTTATTCGGCGACGAAGATGAACTTGATAACATCGAAGAATCTATCGCAACTATAGAAATTAAGGAGGCTGAAGCACCTGTTTCAAGAAGAAAAAGAAAAGTGTAAATTCCTACTGATAATAAACGAAAATTAGGATTAAAAATAAATTTTAAAAAAAGATATATAATCAAGTGTCATATTTGATTACATGTCATCTATAGTATTAAAAATAAATTTCTCAAAAAAAGAACATTTATCAGAAAAAATTTATAAATCAATAAAAAAAAACGTTGCTGATTTTTTACGGAATAATCCTGATATTTTTGTCCAAAATCAAGATAAAATCTTTATGAATTTTGATGTTAAAATAGATAATTTTTAAATTTTAAAGAATATTTTTTATTATTTAAAATTTGATAACCACAGTTGTATAACGTTTAACACAGGTTCTTATAGCAGAAGTAGAAAGAGGCTGTCTTTTCTTTCTATTTTTTTTAGGGGCAGTCTTAACAACGATGCCTGTATAATTTATAGAATTATTCATATCATCTTTAATTTTTGTAATATTTTTCTTAATATAATCTAAAATTTTATTTTCTATACACCATTTAAAAAAATTTAATTGTCCTACCGTAGTTTTGAATGTTTTATCTGTATCATAAGATACATCGAATTTTTCATATCCTTTATGATTTCTTTTGAAAGGATCGAATTGTTTCTTTTGATAAGAATCAAGTTGAGCCTTATACGATAAATACACGTTAAATTCTTTAGTTTTGGAGAGATTATAAATAGTGTTGTGCTTTTTGGAATAATTACTACAAAACCATTCTAATAATCTCAAAGAGTATTCTGTATTTTTATTTACTATCTTAACTATAATATTCATATTATCTTTTTTATCGTAGAATTCAAGTAAACTTTTTTTAAGTAGAAGCGTCCTATTATTTTGAGCCATTTATCTTACTCTCTAATTATTTTAATTCTTTAACTGTAAAAATTAAAAAATTAATATTTTAATTTTTAATTAATTTCACTTTATATTGCCCGTCGTAATGTACTCCTGTTTTTCTGACTGCTAATCCAGTACCAGGGTCCCATGACATATCCAGTTTTTCGAGCGTATTTATTCCAGGTATACTTAGATCTCTGACGTAACCCGGGTATACGCTCGGAGAGTTTTTAATAAGTTTAAATGACGCAGATGGACCTCCGCTGACCATATTCCTTATAGAAATAACAAAGTGACCTTCGAGATCATTCGATACTATTTGAAAATTTGTACCAGTTAAATTTATTATTATAATTGTTTCTATTTCATCTATTTTTAAATCCACATATTGCTTATTAGCAACATCCAGAGGATTAATTGGCATAATATGCGAAGTGATAATTCCTCCATTCATATCTATACTTGAATTCGTGATACTAGAATCATCGACTTTCCCTCCAGATGTCACATTATGATTTGCTTTTGAAAATGAAAACATTTTCTTTCTTGTTATACATCAATAAAAAAAAATATAGATATACGCGAATTGCGACAGTTGATTATTCTTAAAACAATTTATTCTGATCACGCATAGCTGATTGCATAACTGATAGTTGAGCTTTCAAACGTATATTTTCATCCTGCCAAGCAAGATTACCAGATACTAACGCAGCTTTGTCTCTTGTCAATCTTTCATTATCAAATTTTAATTCTTTGATAGTATCTTGATTTTCTTTGATAAGAGCAGTATTTTTACTATTTGCTTCGCTCAATGCATCTATCTGTTTTATATATAGTTTTTTAGAATCTTCGCGCCCTATTGAAGACGCTTCATTTTTAAGATACTCTATATCTGCTTGTTTTATACATGATTGTCCAGGCACTATCTCTCGTATAACATTATCGTCTTTTGGTGTTCTTTTGATAACTGTGCCAGCTAATGCTCCTAAAGCAAATGCTCCTAAAGATGCAGGTAGAATTTTTGCAAACATGGTAGATGGTTTTTTGATAATTAACCCAGGCTTTTTAAAAGCCTTAACTTTTTTTGAATCAGAACTACTAGTAGATTTTTTAACTATTATTTTTTTGTTTTTTACACTTCTTGCCTTTTCCACCTTCTTAACTTTTTTTTGTAACACGGCCGTCTTTTTAGCTATAATTCTTACCATATACTCTACTATAACAAAATTATTTTTCGCCTTTATTATATTCTTTTTCTACTTCTTTAGCATTTTGAATAAGTTTACCAAAAATTTTAGGAGTATCTATATATTTAGCTTTATCAGCTTCTTTTATTATATTTGGTATTTCATTTGCAATAATATCTATAAACGCTAGCGCCATCATTATTTTATCTATATCAGAAGTTTTACTGTAAGTCTGAAGAAATATTTGTGAAAAATTCGTGAGGAAATTTTTTGCTTTACTATCGAGACTATCTATCTCTTTTTTTTCATGTCCAAATATATCTTTGCTTTTATTCTTTAAAGGATCGCTAGCTATAAATGCTTTGATAAATATCATTGCAGGTACTATAGCTGATTTATTAGCTTTTAAAATATTTACTATTGCAAATAATATACCAGGAACCAAATTTAATGTTCTTAAAAGACTTATTAAGATCTTATCTGTATTAGGTTTAACAGAACCTTCTTTAAAAGGTTTAACAGTATTTTTAATTGTTTTGATCTTTTTACTATCCATTATACTTTTTGAGTATAAAAAAAAAATACTTATTAAAATTGTCTTGAATGTAATCAGCTATTGTACCGTAAAACACCAAAAGCAGTATTAGCTGTGTCTAATGCAATAGCTTTATTGTTTTTTTTGAAAGATGTTCTGCTTGATAATATTCCAGAATTTCCCATCATCCCAGAATATTCTGTTGACCCAGATCTACTAGAAAAATCTGATTGGATTAATGAATCAACTAATTCTACTATTTCTAAACTAAATGACCAGTTTATGTTATTAAAATTAAATAAGAACCCTCTTGATGTTAGCATTTTAAAATTTATCGTATCTATTTTAGCCAGGGGTTGGGTAAAAATTTTAGGTGCAGATATAAAACTATTATAAATCATATTTCCTGGAGCTTCACTTAGTAAAATTTTTGCAAACACATCCGGAATCCCGGAAGAATTAATAACAGTATTTAATCCTGGACTACTTAAAAAAAGATAATCTTCGCCTTGAAGAGAAATAGATCTAAATAGCTTACTCTCAAAACTTCCTGTGACAGTATTCGCTTGGACAGACCTGTAACCATGATTTTTAGAAGAAATTGTGACATCAGAGCCCCCAGATGACAATGTCTTTTCCGAATAAGATCCCTTAATACGTATAACATAATTATCAAGATCTATGATTCTAAGAATTTCCCTTGATCTCGAATTCAAAGCATTGATCAGTATTCCTCCGATATTATCAACTGCTTTGACTTCCGGTGTAATCCTATAAAATGATACCTGGTGATCTCTCCCTATAATACCAGAAGTTCCTTGAGTAATAATATTGCTCCCTGTAATTGCTAAAAATCTTGTTTTATTGATAACTATTCCAGTATTTCCAGGAGACACAATAGGTTCAGATATATCTATTGTAAATGTTGTACTATTTACAACATTCTGTATATAATGTATTCCATCGACAGATGGCACAGTATTTGAATTATTTATCTGGATTTTATCGCCAATCTTCCAATCTCCGTGATTTTCTGTAGTAGTTAAAGTGCTTGTTATACTCCCCGTAGAAAGACTGTTTATAATATGTCTATTTGAAATATTATATTTCCCATTTATTCTAGGAATACTATTTGTTTTTGAAATTGTAACAGAATCTCCTGAAATTACAGAACACGTTCCCGGTATAAGTGTTGCATATACAAAATTTATTCTCAGAATGTCTTCTGCGACAACTTGAATTGCAAATACCCCATCTATGCCTGGATCGCAATTAGAATTTTTTATCGTGATAGTTTCACTTGTATTTAATCCATGATATGGGACCATGATATCTATAGTATTTGTACCAGATGGTCCTTCCAAAACTTGCAAATTGTCCGTAATATTTCCTACAAAATTATGCTCGAGAAAAGTTTTGCAATTAGTTAATGTTCCAGAATAATTTTCAATAGAAATTAATTTATTGAAAGAATGAGAAGGATGAGATATTATTATCTGTTCTGTATTTACAGAACAGAAAGGGATACTTGCTTGATCTATTTCTATGATAGGATATTTTATATCTAAACTATCAACACTGGCAATGTTTTCTATATAAAAAAAATTTGATTTTGTTATAGCAGGAGATGTTTTAAGTCCACTTATCTGAACAGTGTCTCCGCCGAATAAAAATTCTCCATAATTCCCGTTAATAGTTATAAATTTTCCTGAAATAGTGAATTTGGTCGGACCGAATGGGGTGACTAAAGCGTCACCATCTAATTTAGGATAACAGTTAGTATTTCTTATATTGATCAATTGCGGGACATCAATTAAATGATCATCTACGGTTGTAACTATTATCAAATTTCCGTCAGATACAATATTTGAAATATTTCCTTTATTAGCTACTTCAAGAGAATGAGATATATTAGTTGTTAACCTGATTATATCACCTGGTAACAAGGTCGCGCTTGTTATCTGTAAAGATTTAGTAAGTACAGGATTAACTCTGTTTATACTTATACTACTATCTTCGTTAGGGAACCCTGTATTAAATTGAATACGAGTATCCTCGGACTCGAAAAGAATTCTAAAAGGAGCATTTTTACCTGCTTTAACAATGTTTCCTCCTCCATCCATAGTTTCTACAGCTCTTTCATTAATTTCATAAGTAAATGTATTAAAATCTAAAACTGATACAATAAAGTCTCCTTTAAGAATACTCCCTGGAATACTAGCTACATTTTTCACCCCGATCATTTTTACCCTATCTCCCGATTTAAAACCATGAGCAGTAGCATGAACAGTGATAGTCGTAGATGCAGCTGTGGTCGAAATAGGGTTATTCGGAAGTTGAACTGTTGTGACAGAATCCACGAGCATCACATCTGTGTCAAGATTAACTGTTACTTCAAAATAATGATATTGACCTTCGCCATTGCGTCTTTTAACATTATTAAGAGAAGACTCTAATTGTTTAGCGAGAGTAGTAGCTGTATAATTACCAGGTTTAACATCTACCCTATAAATCGGAACTCCTGTATCTATACTTATAGTTCCTTGAAATAAATTTCCTCCAAAATAGGAAATTCTAAGAGTATTTTCAGATATAGCTGTAACCTGTTTAGTGCCATCTAAAAATCCAGAAATATTAGCTTCCAAATCCTTTTTACCGTTAAAAAAAAGAATATTTTTTACAGTATTTACTGGTATACCATGATTTTCAACTAGTATATCTATATAGTCTTCTACAGAAGTATTTATAATACAATTCGTTTTTATACCAAGATCTATATCTTCTTCATTTATCCAGCTAATACTATTATTTTTCAATTCTACAGGAAGTTCTTTGATAACAGTATCAGTATTAGGTATTTCCGTAGAAACTAACCCTATACTTTTAACATTAAAGAATGATTTTCCTAAAAAACTAGAAAAATTATTCTGATCTGGATACATATTAACATTTCTATCTTTAGTATCAATCGTAATAATAGTCTTTTTTTCGATTTTTCTTGAAATCTGAACTTGTTCGCGAGGCGAGTCAGGATTTTCTCTAGAGTCTTTAGATTTTATACTGGTTTCATAGTATTTTCTAAAATTATCATCTCTTATATTGTCATTTGATATATTAGAATCTGGGATATCTATAAATGTGTTTGTAAATAGTAAGTCTTCACTATTCATTTATATTCAAAGATAAATAAAGTTTATCTTTGAATCGAAAAAATATTGATAATCTAAAAACCGCCGCTTTGACCCATGGAAGCACTGTATCCTCCATAAGGAGTTTTTTCTAAAACTATTCCTCCTGAGAATAAACTTACAAGAATAACAAGAGAAAGAATAGACACGATTGTTAGAATAGAGCTGATACTAAGAAAAGCACTGGCTACTTGATATTCTGCACCCGCCTTGTTATGTTCTTGTACCCCTACACCATACGAAGAAGCTGCCAAACTAGCAATGAAGATACATACTACTAAAATATTAATAACAATCGCTGCTTTACTTACCATTTTGGTTTATAATACTTTCGCAGAAAAAAAAAATTACAAATTTAACAAACTATTTGAGAGACTTCTGTAGGATTTATCATTTCTTTAAAATTATCTAAAATGACTGATATATGGTTAGATTTAATTTTATCAGGACGAGAACGGAGCGGAACAAATTTTCCATTTTCAAAAATAAATTCTACGATATCCCCATCTATGAATCTTTGATCGCCTAATTTATATTTTACTTTTCCAACACCATGAAATCCTTTGGGGGAGAATATATTACCATTTTGAAGAAGTAAAAACATATAGTCTCCTTCATTCCTAATTTTGAAGTCATTTGATAATAAATGAACTGGTTTCCATTTAAGAATTGTATCGATATATTCTCCAGAAGGAGTAAATATATAACCATCAAGATCTCCTTCTTTAAATCTTCCTTTATTTTCTTCTAAATTTTTTTTGAAAGTTTCACAATTTAACTTTGTATAACTTTTAAGAATAAGGCGTCTAGACTTTATCTTTTTTATAATTTTTGATAATATACCGAGTCTTTCCTGTAAGGAGACCTTTTTTCTTAAATCCTCGCCATCATTTCCAAAAAGTATATCAAAAGCAAAATATTTTTTATTATATAATTCACAGTCAATTAGTGTATTATCAAAAGCGCTGATATTTTTAGTTAGAAAAATTTCTGTAAATTCCATTTTTGAAGAAATAGAAAAAACTTTCCCTTTAGTTAAAAGTAATAGTCTTCTAATACCATCTGTTTTAGGAGTAACAAAGTATTCCTTTTTTTTATCAAATGATTTTCTTGATAAAGTTATAGGATTATTTCCTATGAATCTTTTTGTTTTTGTTAATTCGAAATAAATTTCAGAAGCGTTTATCACCATCGCTTTTGTATACTCTTGATATCTAAAATAAAAAATACAGAGAAAATATTTTTATTTTTTGAAAGTTAAAAATAAAAGTCCAATAAATATTAACATGCAAAGAAAAGTTATACTTCTTAGCGGATATATTGGATCAGGAAAAGACTGTGTTGCAGATTTTTTAGTTTTTAATAAGGACTATAAAAAGTTCTCTATTGCAGATTCTCTTAAAATAGCTACAGCAGTTAAATACAACTTCAAATTGTCCCATTGTTATACACAGGAAGGTAAAAAGTTACCATATAAATTGGACGATGATACTATTGTAACAATCAGAGATCTTCTTGTAATCGAAGGAGCACGAGCAAGAGTTATTAATGAAAACGTATGGATAAATGATTGTATCAAGAGAATTTATAAAGAAACAGAAAAAAATGATAAAATTGTTATTTCTGATTTTCGTTTTCCAAATGAATACAATGTATTTAAAAATAGTTTTGGTCCTGATAACACTAAATGTGCAAGAATTATAAGAGATTCGGTAATTCCGTATAATTTAGAATCAGAGCATCTTTTAGATAATTTTATTTTTGATAAACAAATTCATAATAATAATTCAAAAGAAGAACTTTATTATAATTTAAGATATGGTGATTTTTTTTGAATACCTGCAAGAAATTTCGAAAATGTTTTTATTTTTCGAAATTGATTTTTTTAGTTAAAGAAATAAAAGTAATAAATATTAATGGAACTAGCTGGTAAAAAACGAGTCTATTTTGCCGAAGAAATTGCAGATCAAATTTCCGAAGAAGATCTTGATAAACAAATCATAAAAAATTGCAATGAAGTTATAAAAAAATATCGTCCAAGTAGATTTGATGGATTCAAGAAAAACAAAGCAATATTTATTCAATCTAAAATTATTTTAGATCTGTATGAGAGAATTTACAAGCTAAAAATCGAATATAATATAAAAAAACATCATGATGACCAGTCTTGATATGTAAATCGAAGTTAAAGAAATAAAACTATAATTTATCAATGAGCGACCTTGAGTATACTTTAGTAGATGAAAGCATCGATTATGATTTATCTATAAGTGATACAATTCTAACAGAATACCTTGATGACCACAATTTAACACCTGTCAAAAAAGAATTTATCAATAGATAAATCTAATTTTTTTAAATCTGTAATAGTATAATGAAACATGTTATTACAATTTTAATTTCGTTGATAATTTTCTACTTCATTTATAATATTATTTTCAGCAAAGTGTATATCAAAAGTAATCTAGATAATAGATATTATCTTGTTAAAAATACTAAAGAATCACAAAAAGTTGCTGATACTTTAGCTATTATAAATAGAAATATAAAAATTCTACTTAATCAAATCAAAAGTAAACCTGATCTAAGTAAAAATATTCAATTGATACAAAGTAGATATCGCGCGGAGTCTCTTACAGAAAATATAGATTTATCTAGTACCACATATACGATAAATAAAGGTGCAGAAATCTCATTTTGCATTGTAGCGAGAGACTCTAAAGAAATGATATATGATATAAATTTATTAATGTTTGTTACTATTCACGAATTAGCACACGTAGGATGCGAATCTATCGGACATACTGTAGAATTTAAAAAATTCTTTAAATTTCTTTTAGAACAAGCTATAATCTGCAGAGTCTACAAGTATACTGATTATCGAAAGAATCCAGAGAATTATTGTGGTATGCAAATTACAAGCACGCCAATTTAAAGAAATATTTATTTAGTATTCTGAATAGATTTTATTATTCTTTGAAGTTTATCGATTAAAAACCGTCTACTGCTCCCTATATAAATTTGTCCTAAAAATTCTTGAAGGTCGCCAAGAGTTTTTTGTTTAAAAATATTAAACTTTACTTGATCTCCTGCAGGAACTACAGGAACTGCAGGAACTACAGGAACTACAGGAACTACAGGAACTACAGGAACTACAGGAACTACAGGTATTTTTATTTCAATTTGCGGAAGAACATTGTCTTTGAATTCGCCTATATAATTACCCGGCTTATAAGTATTGAAAACGACGTAACTTTCATCAGTATCCTTGTTATAAGCATATCCAATGCCGAAAGATTGTGAATTTTTCCATACTAAAGTAGTAAAATGACCTGTTTCTGAAGAAAAACCAGGATTATCAAAATCGTATTTTTCAATTTCTTTATACCAAAGTTCAATGGACTTCTGTATAAGGTCAATACTGTCGAGCTTGTAGCCTTTAAAATATGCTAAATTTTCTCCATAAGCTGGATTTCCAGAATGTTTGAAAGAACTTGTGTTCATAAGGTAATTTGCCCAATCTTGTGAATCTTTTGAAATAGATTTGTCTTCTACTAAATTTCCGACAGAATGCATTGAACGATAGTGATTTATTATAGATGCAATTATAGAAATTTCAGAACGAGGAAAAACACCATTAATATCTTGAGTTTTTGGTTTATCTCCTTTTTTAGATTTCAGAGAAACCCCGTCTGATCTATGTTTATCTTTAGAATAATAATTATAGTCACCGTAATATCCTCCGTAATATCCCCCGAATCCTCCATAATATCCTCCGCCATAATACGGCCAGCCTCCGCCGTAGCATCCATGACCACCATAGTAACGATGTTGCAATTTAGTATCACCATGTTCTTCGGGAGAAGATTCTTCTATTTTTATTTCGTCCTTAAGTTTGATATAATTACTCGACATTTTATATATATTATTAAGAAAATAAATTTCAATATTAATCAGCCGAAAGTCCACGCAAGTTTAATTGGTCTTTTGCATTTTTCTATCCAAATAGTCACCATTGAACTTGTAATCTGGACCAGTGAATCTTGGATCTAATTTCTGAGCAGTTCCTTGCAGACAAACATTCTTGGTCAATTTAGTAATTACACTCATACCAAAAGTTTTTGGAACACCTATATTTTATAATATAGGCAAGAAATTTTTTCTAAGATACACTCATTCCAAAAAACTTTTGGAGCATCCAGATTTTAATGTGTTAAAT
>Ga0070744_10000111_pt1 | contig 20094 bp, 9 predicted proteins | sample ColrivemetaGS535_FD_74188 | JGI IMG/M metagenome (GOLD analysis project Ga0070744, IMG submission 74188) | Estuarine microbial communities from the Columbia River estuary, USA - metaG S.535 | ecosystem: Environmental > Aquatic > Marine > Intertidal zone > Estuary | place: USA: Columbia River...
GTATTCTTTTGTTCCATCTTCGGCGCCACCTTCTTCTCTTATCCAGAATACATTTTCCTGTAACCATGTGCGAAGTTTCATATCTCTTTCGCTTCTTCCTAGATACATCCAAAAGTGTCCCTTAATACTACACTGGCTAGGAATATTATTAATTACTGTTTGTAAATATTTTAAATCTTTTTTTGGTATATCAGTGTTTTCTTCTGAAAAGAATCTTGTTGTGGTCCTATTTGTCCATATTGATTTATTCAGTATCATTTATTTTCTCCTATACTTAGTGTTATATAATTACTCTTATATAATAACAACGGCTTCTTTGGCCATTTAAAATCGATTGTAGTAGTAATTTTATCTTCGTCAATTAAAAGTTTAGTTGGCACACTAACTGCACCTACAAAATTATCTGGTTGATCATCGCATACAATAAACTTTAGTGAACTCTTGCCTTCAAAGAAATAAAGAAGATCTTTATTTAATTCAGACTCAATTGTTAATTGGTTATCTACTACGTTAATATTTATGCTAGTCTTATTATCTGCATTTGCTTGTTTTAATATCTTATACGATTCGGTTGCTTTAGAAATAGACTTTGTTGATAGTAACTTATAACCATAATTTTCAAATACTGGCTTTGCATATAAACTTATATTATTCCAGTCTACATGTTCTGTAATTGTTTTATCCAACTCTATTGTTTGCGATCCTTCTTTAAAAAGTGTTAAGGGATCTATGTTAATCACTGTAATTAAATAATCTGGATCATTCTTTTTTGTAACATATATGTCTAACAGCTCTGTCTTTTTTGTTGATATTTCTTGTATGTCACTTAAATTTTTAATGCTTTGTATGTTTCCTTTATTAGCATGAACTACAGCAGCATTGTCATTATAATGTATGTCAACAAATAATTCTGTATCTTTTCTTTCAATGTCGTTTTTAAATGGCAGTAATTTATTATCACTTGATTCTAATATTAATCTAGTACTGCGTTTACCAATGTTCCATTTATCATTAACAAGGTCCCATATAATTCCATACTTTTTTATACTTGCTTGTCCCTTTATTAATTTCTTACATACAGGATTATTACTTTCAATCTGAGTAAGGGTAGTGTCAGCTAGCTTACCCACAGGTGAACTATTGATCTTACGAATGTTACCGTTAGTATCAAATACTATATAATAAGTACGGCTATCGTTTTGCTGTGGCTCTGTAAGTGTTTTTGTGACCATTAAAAATATCTTCTGTTAGGAACTCTTGTTCTCCGTAATATAAATTAGTAGCAACTGCATAATTTTGTATTTTTACTTTTGCATTGTTACTCGACCATGTGTTTAATCTATCAGTCCATTTATTCCATCTACCAATGTTACCATGCACTAGTGTAGCCGGCATATTAATTGTGTTGATAATATTATGTGCAGGTGCGTTATCGTATAATACTATTGTGTTTAATATACTATACATTAAATCGCTATTGTATAGATCTGGAATATGTGCCTTTGATAAGTAATGTGCAAAAGTATCTCGCCAGTTTTGCATAAATGCATCTGCTAGTTTAAAAAATGCAAGCGATAAATCAGTGTCATGCTTAAAGTAAAACATATGCGAATACACTGTATTAAGTTTATATTCTGTTTTTAGTATTTCAAAGTTTTTATTTATTAACGGCGCTCCTCTAAAATTAAAACAATTATCAAAAAAGTAAATGTCATAATGATCTTCTAAGTATTCCCATATGCTATCGTGGTTTTCTTTTACAAGACTTGCACAATCAATAACAATGTTATGTGTATATGGTGTTGCCCAATATAGTTGCCAATCGTTTGTTCTTGTGCCATCTGAAAAGCCATATGGCAATTTTATTAAATGATCAAATATTTCTCTACAATGCTCTGGCACACGATCTGTAAAGTTAGTTACTAGTGTCACACTAGCATCTTGGTTGAGTATCTTAATACTATATGCAAGTGCAGTAGCCTGTTCAAACTCAAACGATTCCATTGCTAATATTACGTAACCGCGGTGTTCTTTAACTGTTTCCATCTAGTGCCTCCATTAAATCCGGTAGCACACGACCAAGTGCTCTTTTATTCATAACATGTATATCTTGGTTGGACGAATTAACTAAAATATGTTTCCATACTTCTTTCTGATCGTGTGCAACCATTATCCATTCATTGTCATTTTTAGCTTCAATAATATCATCCTTCTGGCTCATGTTCATTAGAGAAGTGTCGTCGAAGTTACCTAACAGTAACTGAGTCTCTTGCATTCCTGCTAGTATATGTACTGCTATACTAACACAATAGTCTGTGCGAAATAGTTTGCTAGGGAAGTTATACAAGTATTGATAGAATTCATAGTTCTCTGCTACATGAGCCCATGTATCAAAAAATAGTTTACTAAAGTCGCTACGGTCAAAATACACAACAGTACTCCACCACATTTTAATTCCTGCATCATATAAGAAGCGTTCTTCATTTGCAGGTAATTCGTGTCTAAGTGTAGTAGCTCGATCAAACATACACAACGGTCGTTCGTTATCAAAATACTTTAATAGCATATCAGTCTTTACAATATAATCAATGTCTAGCAGTAGCGTTTGTTCAAACGGACTGTATTGATATATTTTATGCTTATTACTATTATTAAATTGTGCAGCAAATTGTGTCCATGGACTATCAAAGTGCCGTCTTTTGTTTTGTTTCATCTCGTCATTGGTAGTTACAATATAATCAAATGCTTGATTAATTTGCTCTTTAGAATGACTTTCTTCTAGCCAGCCTTCACTTCCTTCATCAGTAATTAAACACACTGGAAGTTTTAAATTCTTTTTAACATATCTGGCAGCTACTGTTGCCATCTTAACATAATCTAATTGATCGTTGTTGTAAGCAAAGAAGCATACGCCTTTTGGTTCTAGAATAGATTCCATTACCAGTCCATTATTTTCTTAATGTTTCGTGCTTTCTTTATCTTTTCATTTTCAATATCAAATTCTGTAGTAGCACTAGTGTATGCATCAACTAATTTTTCTAATAGTTCTGATAATTTCTTTACTGTAATAGGATTGTTTTTGCTATCAATGACAATAGATTTTTTATGTTTTAAATCTATTAATGTTTTTATAAACGCTATTGTTTCATGGTCAGCAATAAACACACCACCTAAGTGATGTACAATTTGTAGTTGTGCTACTCTGTTCCTGATGTTTCTCTTTTGATTGTTAATCGTTAAAGCATAGTTACTAAAGTCTAATGCCTTTTCGAGTCTTTCGTCCATAGAATACTCCTTTATTATATATGTATATAATACACTATTTAGTAGGGTTTGTCAATAGGGGATTTAAGTATTTTTTTTGTATCTGCTACCGCTGTGTAGCGTCCATTCCGGATCAACATTTGTATCTGAAGTCCAGTCAATTAGTTGTTCGCCATCTGGTGCATCCACTGGTGTCCATGGTGTTTCTTCCATAACTGTTGGTGCATTGCGTTCTAAAAATCTAAATACAGTAGATCCCACTGTTGTATAATTTAATCCAGGATCACTTGGATCATTTAACACTGGAGCAGTACTTGGTTGTGCATATCCAGATGTAAGTGTTATATCTTGTGTAATAGCTGATATATCATCAACATCTTCAATTAGTATAACTTTAACATATACATTAAATGTTCCGCCAACTTGATCTGCTTTTAATTGGATTCTTATTCTTCTACTATTATACTCACTATACATGTATACATATGCATATGCGTATGCATCTCCGCCTACACTATGATAATGAAAAACACCTGCATCAAGTATAGTATTAAATTCTGGTGTAGTTGAATATAGTATTCCTGTATAAAATCCTTTGTTCAATCCACTTGTAGATACAACATCCCATTGTGTTTCGCCCGAGTCGTCGTCTGTTACAACTCTACAAGTTTCTGCACCAATTCTAATACTATCAAACTGATCAAATATATCTCTCCATACATTATTATATGCATCGCCACCCTCGACCATTCCTAGCTCAAGTGTTAGCTCGCCACCACTATTAAAAAAGTGTCTAGCTTCGTTATAGTCTGTAAACATAAATTTATGAATTATTTCTAAGTCGTCTGTCCAGCTAGCAGTATTAGTTGATATCACTTCTGCTAAACTTAAATTAATCCAGTCTACTTTGTATTTGTCTGTTTTTAAACTTTCAGCGTAGTCAACTACAGAGTTATATAATGTGGTAGGAATTTTAACCTCAGGTGTTACAGTAAGATCAGTGAGAGGCATTAGCCCTGCTGTAATGACATTGTCTTCTTTGTGATATGCGCCTGCATTAAGTTGAGAAGTGATCTGATTAATATCGCTTATGGTTACTATTGTTGCATTGGGAGGACCTTGTGGTGTGGGTGTTATAGTTGCTAATGTTTGTCCCCATCCATATCTTCTGTCGTCTGTTCCTGTGCTATGATCATCATCAAAAGAAAACCCACCGGTAATAGGATCATGCCAGAATTCATTATAATAATCTACAAGATCATTTAAATGATTGGCTTCTATTAATCCACCTGTGATAACCGCAGTAGGCTTAACTTGCATTTACTTTACTCCAACTATTACTTCTATTACGCCTTCGCCCGGAGTTGTTTTAGACTGAAGTGCTCTGCCTATAACTTGCTGATAACTGTGTTCATTAACATTGTGTGCTGACTGTCCGTGTCCTGGAGTACCACTAGTAACAATCCTGTCACCCTTGGTAATTTGTCCAGTAACTTTACATGGAACTCTACCAAGCAATGCTATGCCCACTGTAACTCCTGCTAACTTACTGTTCATTAATAACGCTGGATCAGTTGTAACAATACCTAGTACATCTGTATCAGCTGCCTCTGATGTTTCTGTAACCTCGGCAGTTCCACCTATTTTCATAACATGTCCTGGTTCGTATTCTTTATCCGAAGTATAAAGCTCTGCCACGTCAGCGTATAGTGCCGTAGTTGCAGTTCCGTGAAACTTCATTGCCTTTACACTATTTGTATTTAAATTAATACCTGCTTTGATAGTTGCCGTATCAGCTGCATTAATATCGCCTGCATCTCTAAAATAAGGTTCGATATCTGTTTCAGAAATATTAATAACCCAGTCTGTAGTATCTGAACTTGCAAGAGATGTAATTACTCCGTTTACTTTAGATAGAACAACTGTATGGGAAATATTTCCTGTGTCTAATACTTGTACTACTTTTGATCCTGCATCAACTCCTATCCATGTACCGTTGCTTCGTACAGACAACTGGTCATCTGCTGGATTCCACCAAAGCTGTCCTTCAATGGGATTATTTGGAGCAGTGTCGCTTGCAAAATTTTCTAATAAGCTGACTTGGTTTTGAGCAATGTCGGCACCGTATCCAACATGATACTTGCCCACTAAACTTAAACTAGTATCTGTTACATTTACAGTTTCATCAGCAATATTAAAACTTCCGCCATTGTTAGTGCCTGTTACACCGTGTTTGCTAATTGTATATCCTGATGCCATGTTATACTCCTGCTCTAATTCTTAGAGTATATAATATCTCTAATTTTCTGTTATTACTTTTTTGAATAGGATGAAATATTAAATGTGTTAAGTATGTGCCTGCACTAGACATTAATGCAATCTCATCAAATACAAAACTATCTGGATCATCAAAGTCTGATGCATTGTCTGTAACTGGTCCTGTTGCGTCTGGTTCGTTATAATCTAATATAACTTTACACTCTAAGTCTGAGTATGGTTGGTTGGCTGCATTATTAACAATAAATGTAGCTGCTTTCTGTAATGGACTTACTGTTGGGTCTGCACCAATTGTTGCAGGACTTGTACTATATAATCCATCTACTGATTGACCAGATACTCTTGCATCTTTGTATGTCATGTTTCCGTTAACGTCAATTGTAGTACCACCGTAACCAAATTCTAGTTTGTTTACTGCATATGTAGTGTCTCCACTCATTGCTTGTGCTACTGCAAATGCAAAGTTTTGGAAGTTAATTGCGTTATATTTGTCAAGTAAAACTTCACCTGAATCAGCATCTGTGATTACAACATGTCCTTCTACTTTAACGTTTGAGTTTTCGTTTAATGTTTTCATATTCCTATTCCTTATACACTATTTATGCTTTTCTTTAAATAGTGTTATAACTCTATACCCTTGCCTAATGTCTGCAACTCTTGTGCTTGTGTTGAGCCTGGGCTGTTTAAAATCGTATCACTTAAATCATTATATTGATAATGACTTGGATCTTCGTTTGCAAATGTAAGTTTTGTATTAGTTACATCTGTTATTGAATCACCTACACTTGCTAACACTTTAAATGTTCCTGCTAGTTCGCGTTTTGTAATTCCTAGTGTTGTAGCATCTGCTACAACATATTCTATTAGTTCACCGTTTACATAGGCAATACCAACACTACTAAATGCAGCTGTGCTTGCTACGGTTATTGTTGTGTCTGCTAATGCAAGTGGTACTGATAATGTTGTTTCGTTTGCTTCTGTTAATGCATATGTGTTTACATATCCACTGTAGTCTTGTATGTGTGCAAATGTTAATGAGTCATTAGCATGTGTGCTACCTGATGCATTTGTTTGCACATTAATTCTTAATAGTTCTAATGGTTTAATTTCTACTAAACTGTTTCTGTTATGACCGGTTGTTGTATAATTAAATAATTCGGGACTTTGAAAGTCTGGGCCTGCATATACATCTGAACCTTCACCTGTAATTGAATCAACAAATGTTGCGTTTGTAAAGTCAGCTCCTGCGTATATATCACTGCCTCCATACACTGCATCATATGACTGTGGCTTAACAGTTATAATTGTTTGTGGAGTTTCAGTAACAGTTAGTCCTACTTCGTCAACATGTGTATGCTTGTTTAGTATTGTACTTGATTTAGTATGGAACGGCTTGACTTCCTGTATGTATCCAATTACATTATTAATTTTATCTTTAGTATACTTTCTAGCAGTTGTATTAATTGCACCAGTAAATTCTAATCTAACATATGTTGTTTTTCTAATCCAAGTAGTTTGACTGAACGAACTTAATATATAATGTATAACACTAAAGAAGAATGTATTCATTTGATGTTTGTTATAATCAACAAATATATCATTGTTCAGTGCATCCATTAATGTTTCCCAATAGTTGGCAATGTTTGCAAAGTCATATGGAGTTGAGTCCCATGCATTTTTATCCCATCCACCAATTGCTGATAACAAGGCTTCATCAAATTTAACTGTATTGTTCTTTTTAAGAACTAATTCCCATATGTTAGTTGATTCGTTGTATGCATATATTTCGCTTCTATCTACTGCATCTATCTCATCAAATATTCTCATCTTAACAACAGAATGATAATCTCTATCTATTGTATCTAACTCTGCATAAGTTTTAATTATCTTTGTATGTGTATATGTGCCTGTGTATGATTCTAATGTATAGTCAATCCATTTCCATAATAGCGTAGGGAAATTATTAGCATTGAGAGTTTTATCCCAAGTACCTTCAAATTCGTCTTTTAAATTAATATGTTCAAGTTGCGTATTAAGTGTTACAACAGCATTTCTTCTTGCATCCGGCAAATCGTCAAACCATGTTTGACCAATAGACATGTCGTCTCCGTATCTGTTGAACCTGTGTAATGCTGAGTTTGGTATAGAATCTCCATTGCTATCAACTCCAGCGAAGTTAAGTTTCATAGCATTAACATAGTACTCTGGAATTAAATCTGAATCTTTAGCAATAAGAGTCCATTCGTTGTGTGAGTTATATTTGTTACCTGCTTTGTTAATTTGTAATACAGTGTTTTCATCTTCAACATAGTAACTTATATTATCAACAAGGATTTCGTTAGCACCTGTTACTGCAAACCAACTAATACCACTTGTTGATGGATTCTTAATTATATTGGCAACATCAAATGCTGATAGTGTTCTTGTATCTGATATAGATGTTTTATTCTTAACCCAGTAGTAATATACATCACTGTAAGATCCAGTTTCGTTGTTGTATTGTTTTTCAGTTGTATAATAATATAAAGTTTCTTTTGCAACACTGTCGTACACAGAATATGCTTCGCCAGTTGCAATTGTTCCAAACAATTCTGTTGCATTGGATACTGCATCAGCATAGTCGTCTGGAGCTACACTTGATTTAATCCATTCCCATACTATTATTTCTGCATCAGGATATAATGCACCCCATGTTGTTGTCTTGTATGATAAATTACCTTGATCGTAATCATAGTATCGTGCTTTACTTATGTCCCACCATCTTGTTCCAACTTGCTCTGTGCCCCAAGCATTGTCTAAGTCTTCTGAGTAGTTGTCATCTGTTGATGTTGTGTAAATTGCGTTATCGGAGAAGTTAATATAATCTAAGTTTTCTTGAGCTATGCCAGGAATAATTTTTCTCATAGGATCCCATACTTCTAATTGTATCCTTGAAATGTTCTCTTTGTGATTATAAATTATCACACTGTCAATGTCTTTATTAGTTGGCCTTGTTTCGTTGACTCTTATTAAATCAGTTATAATAGTACCAGTTCCAGTTATGCTAGTACCGTTTGATTTAAATACAGTTCCCACTACATTTTGAGATGCACCTAGTGGTGTAAAGTCTGTATTGCCTAATGTTAATATCGTATACAAGTTACCTACAACAAGTGTATCTGCATTAGTTTTAGTTTTACCTATTGTTTCAGAATATACATATGTTCCTCTGCGATAGTTGTTAGGAGCTGCGTTAAATGTTTCTAAATTACTAATAAATGTATTGGCTGCGTTAGGTATATTCCATCGTGCCACATTATCTGCACCTGTTATATTATTATAAAGTGCTGTGCCATTACCGTCTCTTTGATCTATGTTTGCAAACCTAGTAGTTACTAGTGGCATAATTGATTGTGCATTACCACACTTCTCAATGTATTCGTCAATATAAAATATTTGAGTATCAGTTGAGTCTACCTTTGTTACTTTGTGTATACCGTCTATTGTTGGAGTAGTGTCTGTATTTAATAATTGTACCCAGTCTCCTACCTGTAATCCGTGTGGAAGGTTAGTTGTTATTTCTGCATCATTACCGTCTTTACTCGAAGCGCCAGCACATATGCCACATGTAGTAGCTGTGCCGCCTTCTGCTACTGTTAAAGCATTTGCAGATGCACTTGGTAAACTATACAATGGTGTTGAAGTTAATACTCCGCCTACATCTCTTTGTCTTTGTGTAACTTGTAGTACATTCCAACTCCAAAACTTTGTAACTACTGAGCCTGAGCTTTCAATTTCAAAGTCACTGTCATCTGCTACTAATATATTGTACAATGCTGGGTCGTCTACTATTGCAGTAAACTTAGCTGCATGATCGTCGTCCCATACATTATCAACATCACCAACTACTGCATCTATGATACCTGTTGGTAAACCAATCTGTGAGTTAAATGTAGTATCACCTAGTGATAAACTTGAACCAGTGGATGATATTTTAATTTGATTACCAACTACAAGAATACTAACATCTGTTACACTTGCAGCAATTAGAGCCGCCTGTATGTCTGCTACTGCTTCAGAGAATGTTGCTTCGCGATTAACTGTTGTTGTACTAGTTGGATAGCTTGCACTTAGTCCTAAGTATGTTAATGTTGATCCAAGGCCGTCGGATAGCATTAATGGATTAGAACCATCTGTATCTGTTAATACTAAGTTTCCACTAACAACTGTTGCAGTTATAGTAGGAGAAAGTGCGGCAGTGCCATTAATTTGATCTTTTACTTCTTCAACTGTTAAATTTGCTGAGTTAACAATATTTGATACTGTTTGAGGAATAGGTCCTTTTTGTCCATTAATTGGATTTGTTATAAATCCTAATTCGTTATTTGATGATCCAGCTTTTAATGTTAGTTCAATGTCTATACTATCCGATGCTGCGCCACCATAACTTAATAGCAACAAATCTGTTACGCCGGATGTATCAAGTGATGCTGTAAATCTAGAATCTGTTACTTGTGTATTAATACGAGCTACAACCTGTGATGAACTCATCTGATCTGGAACATGTTCTAGTGTTACCACAATAGCATCATTTAATGCTGGTGGTGTACTAAATGTTAATGATTGTCCAAGTACTGTAAATGCATTTGTTGGAGTTCCACCTACAGTTACACTACCAACACCATATGTACTTCCGCTTAGTACTGTTGATATTGTAAATGTATCTGCTACTCCATCGCCTGTAAAGTTTTCAGTTAGGTCTGATGGTGTTGTGTCAAAGTTAACTACATAATCAACACCGGCACTTCCTGAAGCTCCAATATTAATAGTAATAGCTCTACCAGTAACATTTGATAAACTAGGTGGGCCAGCATTTGCAAGTATTTGTGCTGGAGCTGTAACTGTTGGTACGACTACTTTCTTATCAAATGTAATAGTAGCCATGTTAAGTGGGTAACCTATTGACAATGTTTCAGTATCGTCGAATGCAGTAAAACTTGATCCAGTTGCGACAATGTCATTAAATTCTGTATCTGTTTTTGATATAGTAACTGTTGTTCCGGCAATGTTTGCAACTGTTCCAAAATCAATTTCTCTAGCTGCAGTTGCCAAAGTCGATGTAGCTTCAATTGTTGGAGATGTTACATCAAGTCCAGTATAATCAACATTACACTCCCACAGAAGACCTCTATATCTCATTCGGTCACCTTTTTTAAAGCTAACTCTAGGACTCCAAGTTGGAACTGTTGCATAGTCTTCGGTACTATCAAACACAGTACTAAGTTGAGTTGAATTTAAAACACTATATTTTGTTTCACTAACTAATGCTTCTCCACCTGTAAGTATGTCACTTACTGAATTATCATAATCCAGTGTATCAAATGTCATAGACTTATCATTAACAATTTTACCGTTTGCTGCTTTAATTACATTTGATTCTGTAGATGCTTGATCAAATGTTATCATCTGTGGAGACGAACTAACATCACTTGATACTATTTCTATTTCAAGTGCATTTTCAAAATCATCATTACCTAAATGTGACTGTCTAAACATATATTGTTCGTATGCTGAGATAGTTGTTTCGTTATTGTGAAGTATATCGCTTTTGCCTATATGCTCTATTGCACCTTTAGTACCTTTTTCGTTTAGCATACCTTGGTAATATTTTGTAAGTACATTTTTATTGATGCCTAAATTGTCTAGCAACTGTCCTTCTACATTTCCAATTGTTAAGTCTTTTGCTTTTGAGAAAGATGGATTAAATTCATCTACATCTGTTCTATACATGTCATCAACACTTTGTACTGCACTATCAAAGTTTTGTACAATACTGTCATCAAATACTAAGTAACCAGGTGCCTTCTTTTCGCCTGTCCATTGTTGTGTTCGTTGTCCGTCTAGTAAAAATCTTTCTTGTTTATTATTTTTAATCTCATCAAAGATATTCACTCCTAGTTTTGTTTTGTTTTCAAATATAATAACATGATCGTAGTCAACAACTGCACTAGTAGTACTTCCTATCATTTGATTATCTTTTGTTTCAATTGTAACTTTACCGTCTGCACGTTTAATGCCTAGGCTGCTATTATCTATTCTAGTTGAATCTAATGCTAAGATATCATTACTGTTATATTTTAAATTATTATATTGATACACATGACCGCTTTTAGGAGAAAAGTTAACTTGTCTTCCTATTGTTAAAGTTATCTCACTATCTACTTCAGCAGTTAGTGTCCATTCCACAAATTCTATTGCTGAAACATCACCGTTATATTCTAGCTCATATCCTTGCATGTTCATCCAATTCCAATAACCTCTTATAAAGTTATAAGTGTCTTGTATTTTTTCAAACTGTGCATCATATTCAACTATGCTAGGTGTTGTAACAAATTTATTATATCGTCTTATTGTTTGTCCAGAAACATTTTGTGTTGTGTAATCTACAGCACTAATTAAGTTTGGCTCGTTGAATTTAAACTCTCTTGTATTATTATTAAAGCCTCTAACTTTGTAACCTGTTAATGTTTTTGTAACTACTACTGAGCTTGCAGTTATTGATTTATTAACTGCACCTTCGTACATGCTAACATTAAAGTCGTCCATACCTAATGTAATGTCGCCCATTGCACTAGTTTCTGCTGAGATGTTTAATAAATGTTTGCTAGTAAATCCATTTAGTTTTGCTTGCAATTTAGTTATTAATGTTGAATATAAATCTTCTAAACTAAGTTCTATGCTGTTTCTAACTATATAGTTGTATTGTGCTTGTGCTATACCGTTTGCAGTAAATGGAATTTGTTGAAGTTTTATATCAACATTTAATGTATCAATAACTGAATCTGATCCATGATACGAAACAATTGGATGTCCTGTAAAGTCTAATCCTCTATCTATTAAACTAAGAGCCTCAGTTGATCCTGTTGCTCCGGGTGTTGTAAATCTGTATCTTGCTTTAGCAATAGTACTTAAATTGTCATCTAGTATTTTAAAGTATCCTGTGCGTTCTAATGTGGTTGCAGATGCTTTATTAAGTGTTAAGCTCTCAATACTATTCTCATAAATTTTTCCTGGAATCTTAAAGTCTTTAGCAGATGGTAATAATTCTGTATAATGATTTAGGTTTGATATAATTGAGTTATGCTTGCCAATAATGCCTGGTTGGAAAAACTCTGACCATGCTTTTGCAGGATTCAATTTTAATATTGCATCTAATAATACTGCTTGTCCTTCTGCACTTAGTCTCCATTGTGCTTCTGTTGGTCCCCAATCACCAAACACAAAGTCTTGTTCTTTATCAATGTTTGAAAGCAATGATGAAGAATCTAATACTGTGCTAGGATCTTCTAATGTACCTGCTTCGGTAACTGGAGATTGCAATACCCAATTCCATGTGTATCTTGCATTTCGTACAACATGTGTGCTAGTGCTACTTGGATTTGATACTATGCCTTTTGTTAATGCATTAATCAATGCATCACGCTTTGTATTATCGCCGCCATTTACTGTAGTACGCCAGTCATAATTTGCATCCCACCATGTTGGTTTAAATGCGTGTCCTAGCATGTGCCAAGGAGTAAGGTGTGGTGTGCATGTTCCAAATAAATGTGTGTATGCACCCTTCCAATGTCCTGGCATTGATTCACTACCAATTGATAATGTACTGTAGTTCCAAGTAAATGGATCAGTAGCATCATAATAGTTATCTGTATTTAAACTTGTAATTTTGTGTTGTAAAGCCCAATTGTAATAATGTTTTTCTAAATAATTATTTAAATCATTTAATGCAAACCATGTGTTAGAATGATTAGTTGGTAAGTGTTCTACTGGAGAATTAAATCTATCTCTTCCACGATTCTCATCATTGTACATGTAATCTTCTTTAACTAGTCCAGCGTATATGCGTTTTTCTATTTCATATACTACTGCATTTACAGGATCAAATGTTGTAGAATTTATATCTATCAAACTAGTTTCATCTGTAACATCTATTTCTTTACCATCGTGTGTATATAATATGCCGTTGTTTACTTGTGGTTCTACACCATATGCTAATCCAAGTTTTACCATACTAGGCGGAACAAAACTTGCTTCGTCCATTTTAATATGATAAACTTCTAATTTAGGTTTTGTAAATACACTATCCAATGTACTTTCATAATCAATTACTATCTCTACTGTGTCGCTTAAGAATCTATAATCTCTGTCTTTTAAAAGAAGTCGTCTAACTTGCTTGTCGTTGCCATCGTGTTCAGTTAAGTAAACATATACATGATCTCTAATATTAGTATCACCATTAAATACAAATCTTGTTTTAAATATTTTAGGAAAGTTTATTGCTGGTGCTAGTCCTTCTAAAACAAATGTTTGCTGGTTAGCAAGGTCACCATATATCATATTTGATGTGCTATATAATTTATTCTTTTGTTTGTTTCTAATAATAGCAGCTAATGTATTATCTGCTAGTTCTTGGATACTAGCTGCGCCAGATGACACAAACTCTCTTCTAGCCTGAGCACCAATTCTTGTTCTAAATGCATCAAACTCTTTTCCTTGTTCTAGCAATGCTCCTGTAATAGACACATGCTTATTAGAGTAGTTAATGTCGTGCATTGCACTACTATTCTCGTGTACAAAAATTGTTCCACCATATTGTGTAGTATGTGGTATGCTAGCAAAGTTATTATCATTAAGCATAGTGCCATTGAATCCTGGCATTGTGTTTAGTTTATCTGTCCAATGATTAATAGTTTCACTGATTGTAAATGTTTCGATCATTGTATTGGTTGTGTTGTGAACATGTACATCTGGCAAACTTACATTAGTTGTTTTGTTTTGTAAATCGTTGCTTCTCCAACTAAAGTCAACTAAGTCATCAACTGCTAATACATTTTCGTCAATTGATATAGTTGTTGCATCAACTGTTACCTTTGATGGGTCAATGTTCTTGCCGTTTACTGTGAGTTTGTAAAGAGGGTGGTCGCATTCTTTTGTTATTATAAATGATTGCAAACATTCTGTACCATAAGCAATAATATCAAAGTAAGTATCATTACTTGATGCACTTGTTACTAATGTTATTTTATTTCCTGTTCTTGTAAATGTAATTTCCGGAATAGGCGTTACTTCAATGTCAACACCATGTGAGAAAATTTTCAAGTTCTGGGTTGTTAAGTTTTCAAATTCAATTGTTTGATTTTCGCCTACTGTGTATAATTCTGCATTATATATTTGCATTACATTACAAGTACCGTTGTTGTGTTCTGTTGTAATTGAAATATTGTCGTTTACATTATGAATCACATATACTGGTTGTGTGCGCCAGTTATCATATCCATGTGGTAGTATTAGTGGTGTGTCTACTGTATCTACTTTATACTGAGTAGTTGTAAACGCACCTGCATTATCACCTGCTGGTGTGTAAATAGTTTTTAGCACATTATCTTGTTTAAAGAAATTGTAACCTACTTGTTCCTTTGAGTAAGTTGCTCTATGGTATTCTGCATTTGAATGATTAGTATAATATTTGTGAGTTAATATAAAGTTTTCAAATTCATATTCAGCACCCTTGGGTGTGTCTTTGTAACTTAATGGAAAACCTAGTTCAGTATCGTTGGTACCAGTTCCTTCTTTGTAACCAAAAATCTTATCACCTGTAAATGATTTATTGCATCCACCTTCAAGTGCTTCGCCTTCTGTGTTAAAGAATTTGTACAAAGGATACTGATTAATTTTTGTTTTTGTTTGCGTGTCCCATAAGTGTAGTTCTGCATTATATTCTATAATAGGTCGTTGTGCTTTTCTTTTAATGTTTTTAACTTCTGTAAAATCGTATGTAGGTATCAGTTCTTGTAGTTTTTTAATTGTACTGATGTTAACCCAATGGTTGGCTCTACTCCATGCAGTTTGTCCGGAATCTTCTTTTGCAATTACAATATAATCTTTTTGTGGATCTACTGCATAGCCTTCATCATACATTAAATTGTTATCTGGTGATAGTGTTGTGTTTGCTGATGCTATCTCGTCAGCAGTTGCAGCCGCTATCGTTATATTGCCTGTAACATCATCTACTGTTAAAGAAAATATATCAGTACTGTTTGTTATACCTGTGTGCGTCCATCCACCTGTAAATCTTACAAGAGTATTTTTAATAAGCTGTGTACTGTTAGACTCTAGTTGTGGAAAGTTAAATCCGTCAAAGTATGGCAATCTATTACTTGCTGTTGTGTTATACGCTGATACTAATTGTTCTGGAGAACCACTGTAACTTGTGTTTAATTCTGCATTGTGTAATATTCTATTCCACCATACACCGTCAGTATTTTCAGTATGGTCTACGGTATTGTTATATACTCTGGTACCATTTTCATCTATGTATTCATACAACTTGTGCTTGCTAACTGAGCCTGCTACTATATATGTTTTGTTTAAAACACTTGAATCCCATCCTGCACCAGTAAACTTAATAAGCATATTATTTTCAATTGTAAATGTATTGTTATCATCTACTAGTGTTGACTTACCATTTTCTATATCTGTTTTTGGATTCTTACTTGCACCCGTCCATATACTTTCGTATACCGGTAATTCTTGTACCCAACGATAGTTGGTATAGTTAATAAATTTGTCAATGTTAATTGGTGGGTTAAATGTATATCTATTAGATGAGTATGCTGAGTTATAGTTATAAGTAGCAAAATTAGAGTTAATAGAATTTGCAATGTCATCGAATGTAATTGCATTGGTTAATTCTTGTTGTTTGTTGTACGAAAAAAGTCCTGGCTTTAGTTGATTTTTAGTTTCTTTGTTTTCTAAATAATCATCACCTGCAACTGATACTTTTCCGTTTTTACTTCCAATGTATCCGTGTATATTTTCTAATGGTCCTTTGGAAACCATTTGGTCTAATGTACTATCTAACCAACTCTTGTTAAGTTCTGTTTGAAATACATTAGGTAAAAAATTACTAGATTTTACACTATTGACTTTTTGCTGTCCTGCTCTTTTCTTAGCCATTTATTAACTTCCTGCTTTAATGTTTGCGTCTGTAATATTTGTAATAATATCTATATCATTTACATTCACATCTGGTATAATAAGTTCATCACTGTTTGGAGTAAATTCAAACATGTCTCCAAATACACTTCCTGCTCCTTGCGGTACAATAACAAAACTACTTAGTACGCCAGCTAGTTCCTTGTGTACATATGCAGCTAGTTCTGTAAAGTAAAATGTTTCACCAAACTCCCAATTGCTTGAATCGAAGAAACTTTTTATAGCTGTTACTGTTTTTGATTTTAAATCACTGTCAGTAATGTTTGAGCCAAACAATTTAATTATTCTAAATCTTGCTTTAAGATGTGACTCAGCATGTTCTCCGAACACCGGCTTGTACTTAACTGGTTTATAAACAATAGTATCACTTACTGCCTTTTTACCAGTAATACTAGAAAACTGCGATCCTAGTTGGAAACTAGTAGGTGGTGTTGGTTCTGTTAAAATTGCATCGTTTAAATAATTTTTGTATTCTGTATCGTATGCAGTTGATAATGCAAACACATCAATAATATTAGTAAAGCTAGGATCCACTACTTGGTTATCTGTAGCAATATGTTCCCATTGAAAGTTTACCGGAATACTATCTGTTGCTTTTAATGAACTGTTTGTGTTATCATTTGTTGTGCCTACTACTTCTCTGAATACATCAGGATTATCAGGTCTGCTATCAGCATTACTATCAACAAGTGTTAATTTATAATCACTGTTGCTTCCTGTAACATTATAACCATATACAAAAAATGTTCCTGTGTTAGTTATGTTTGTACCATCTGTTCCTAACATAGTAATAACATCTCTTTTTGCTTTCTTTGTATAGTTTCCTATATCTAATTCATTTTTGATATTTCCCAAAGACACTGTGTCGCTTTTAAATTCAAATCCCAATGTTCTTAAGTAAATGTTATACGATATGCTTGTCCAGTCAAAGAATATAATCCAACTGTCATTGGATGGATAAAAGTTTGTAGGGTAATCGCTTGCCCAATCGTTGTCTGTTGGCTGAAAGTCTGCTCCCCATTCTTTGGTTGCTGGTGTATATTTTAAACTAAACTGTCTTTTTGATTCTATCATGTCTATGATTAATTCTTGCTCTCTTGCAGAAAATTTCTTAGATAACGCAGGATATATAATTTCAATAGTACTACCTGTTATAATTCCGGCATCTAATACTACAGCACCCGTGCCGTCTGCTTTCTTACCAGTTGGTTGTCCAGCATTACTTCCTGTACCTTCTATTCCTAGTCCATGTCCGACCATACTAACTACTTTTGCCCACTGAAATGTATTATCTGGTTTTCTAAATTTAATCATTGCACCTGGTGTAATATATTGTGTATAGTCTGCTGTAACTGTAGCACCTATGCGTTTAATAACATTTGATGCATCAGTAAAGTAACCATTTAAAATATTACTTGCAGTATTACTATTAGTATTCCAAGTATATGTTGATGCTGCTTCTACAGTTTCTGTAGTGTCTCCAGCAGATACTGAACCATCAAAGTGGCCTATTGCAACTGCAAGATTAACAAAATGTTTTCTATATCTTGTGTAATATAAATTTACAAGCTCGTCATTGTTTAAAATGTTTTTAATATACTTTTCAAATATTTGTTTTGCATTTTCAGTAGACGATGTAGAAAACTCTTGTACATTTTCTTTCCATTCTATTTCTGCATCTTTACCTGTTAGGTATAGGTTAGTGTATGTTCCTGTAGGATCAATAAACTTTGAATATCTACTGTGTCCACTAAATGTTCTGTTAACACTTTTAATTTTTAATACGCTACCATTACTGTTACCTAACATTGTATTGTAGTCTTGTGCTGTAATCATTCTATCTTGACTAGCATAGTTTCTTGGAGCGTTTTCTCTAATTTCGTCTAAGCTCTCATTTGAGCTTGCATTTGATATTGGTTGTTTAATTTGTATAACAAATACAGCAGTATATGTATTACCGTCAATACCAGTATAATTTATTTGTACTTTTTTAGTTGGAAGATCATCTGGTCTCAATATGTATGTACTGTTGGCACTTGTTCTGTACCATACTCTAATAGCTTCTTTTGGTAGATTACCAAATGTGCTATCAGGGAATAAAATAGATACTTGATTGTTTTCTCTTGTCTTGACACTGAATATATCTCGCTGACCTGTTGTTAAGTTGTTGTATATTACATTACTGTTTACATCTTTAACTTTGGTCCACTCTTTAACAATGTTACCAGTGGCATTAATATTTTGTACCCATATGTCTGTATTGTTAACATTTTTAGCATCAACATCCAATGATGTAGAATCAACTGGATTAGAAATATTATAATCCTGGTATTGCAATGTTCCTTGTTTAACACCAAAGAAGAATCCAGTACTAGCACTGTTCATTCCTTTGCCATCATCTTTAAAATATATTCCAAAACTTCCTTCTGGGTCTGGAGATTTTTCTGTAAATGTTCTTAAGTCATTGTCGTAGTCACTGCTTATGATATCAAACGAGGATGATGTTCCTGCTACTGATCCTAGTGTATCAAATTTAATTTGATTAGGAGTATTATTAATATCATAGAATTCTGTTTTTATATTATTAATTACTACTGACTTTTTTGGACTACCATAATGATTGCTGTTCTGTAGGATAGAGTTTAACACAGTAATAAAGTCATCTAAGTTGTTAACATTATTTGAAACTTCATATTTAATATCTCGTCCACCTAAACTTGTTCCGTCACTGCCGATAACACTTTCATTTGTTTTAATACTAATTACTTTCATCTCACCGTACGCTGGCACATTGCGTCTTGGTTGATAACCTAAAAATTCTGCTAATTTGTAAACACTCTCTTGTCTTTGGGAAGTACTTAAAAAGTTATTCCTTGCATTCATATCTACTCGATATGCTAAGTTGTGTCCAAACTGTGCAACTACATCTAGTAGTGATACAAATTCAGCTGATTCAACCCAGTCATTGTAGTTCTCTGGGTAATTGTTGCGTACATAGTCAACCATTGCAGTTCTAATAGTATCAAAGTCAAATGCTTGAAAGTTTGCATTGATGTATGATTCATAGATTACTGTAAAGTCCTCTGCCGCAAATAGTTTATTTTGTCTTGATTTCTGTGCCATAATTAAAACTCTGCGTTTTCTATAAATTCTTTGTCGAATTTAATCTGCAACTCTGTTGCAGTTGTTTCTGGTAAGTAAGTTAGTTTTACATTAACTGTTACCGAATGTGTGTCGTGTACAACTCTTATATCTGAATCGTTTACTTCGAATCTAGGATCGTAATTTATTATTGCATTGACTTCTTCTTCAATAGCATCTTGTGTTTGCTGATCTAATGGATCAAACACATATAGTTCTAAGTTACTTCCAAATTCAGGGTCAGTCCATTTCTCGCCTTTGCGAATTTTAAAATGATTTAATAGATCCTGCTTTGCCAATTCAAGGCCAGAAAGCGTTTTACTAGTATATGATTGATTGACTGTTGTGTATCCAAATATATTGCTCATACAACTATTT
>Ga0070744_10000129_pt1 | contig 18965 bp, 23 predicted proteins | sample ColrivemetaGS535_FD_74188 | JGI IMG/M metagenome (GOLD analysis project Ga0070744, IMG submission 74188) | Estuarine microbial communities from the Columbia River estuary, USA - metaG S.535 | ecosystem: Environmental > Aquatic > Marine > Intertidal zone > Estuary | place: USA: Columbia River...
TAATTTTCTTTGGCATCGGGTCCAGGATTATTTCCCTCCGTTTTTATCGTAAAAAACTCCTCAACCCAACGACTGGAACACCAAGGACCACAGATCCTACATTTTAAATTACATAATGTTCCAAGATTCAATTCGACGATCGCAGGTTCTACTGTTTTATCATCGAGGTATTCTTGCCCCCAATATTCAACTGCTCGATTATTATCTAAAATTCTCTTGCTCGGTATACCTGCTGCTTCTTCATCCCAACATTTTTTACAATTGTCATGCTTAATTCCATTCTCTAAATCGGTTCTAATTTCTGTAGCAAGTTTTCCGTTTAGAGCCTCGTTAAAATCATGTGTGTAAATTTTACATTGATTTCCATCTTTGTCATCTAACCACAATTCACTCTTACAACAAAATGCGACTTCTCCACTATTAGTATAGCGAAGTCCTTTGAAAACATTTATACAATGAGTGTTCACTGGTTTTTGTATCTTTCGAAAACACTTGCTAACCATGGAAGAGAAGTTTCTAGTGGATTTCCTGGATCTCTATTAGCATGTTTAATAAACTCATCAAATGTGAATTCTGGAGTGCGTGTTAGTATCTCGTGAATTATATTAAAGTCATGTTGAAGAGGAGGAAATCTAGCAAATACTTTCTGCATAACAGGACTTTCTAGATCGGCAATTCTCTTTTGTTTCAATTCTTCTTTAGCAAAATCAGGAAGTATACTGGGAGAATTAATATCACCAAAAGCATAGTTTAGCATAATATTATCTAAACCAGAAAATGAATCGAGTAATCCAAGACTGTCTAAGTACTCAAAAAACTCCCTTGTATAATACGCATTGTATATACTATGAGTATAGCAAATACTGACAATAAATTTCTTATCAGGATGTGCCAGTTTTAATTCAATCAATTTATTTAAGTTACCAAAGACTACATCATTTTTGCTTTTATTACGAATATACTCAAGACCCTCTTGGAATCCATCGATGCTACAAAGAAATTGGATTTCATTAAAATTTTTCCAGATTTCTAGGAAATCTATTGATTTCCACTTCAGGGTGGTCATATTAGTACTGTATATAATACTCTTATCATGCATTTTATTGTCATCTAGATACTTTAAGATCATGTGGTGTTCATTATGCATCAACGGTTCCCCGCCAGCAAAATAAAATCCCTTCACATCTTTGATGTACGGAAAAACGTCTACATCTAGGAAGTCTGGGCGTGCATATACAAACGAAGTAATCGTTCCACGGTCAGAAAGAACATTCTTGTCTTTTAAAAATTTAAGTTCGTTTTTATCTGCTCGCCAATTCGCAAGGGTGCTACTAAGAGGAGATCCACAAGTTTTGCATCCCAGATTACAAAGATTACTGAACCTAAAGTCCATGTAGTACATAACGGGATCAGTTATCGATCCATCAGGATTAGTTTTTTCCAATAAATGTGGAATTTCATTTGCATATGATGATAGTGTAGTTTGTCTAAAACTTTGGCGATCATGCACATCTTCATTTTCCCAACATGCAGTGCACTGTTCAGGTTTCTCGCCAGCAAGCATTTTCAATCTAATGCTTTTCATTTTTTCGTTATTCATAATCTCAACGAAAGTGTTTTTGGAGAAATCTCCAACCTCTCCGCCGTTTTCTCCGCCATGAGCAACACAACATAACATCGCCTTACCCTCGGGCCATGCGTGAAGATGCATCCATGGAAATGCACAAAACGTTGGTGACAATTCTTTTTTAGGCGTCATTTGTTATTTCTTTCCACCATGCGGTATATTCAGGAAACGTGTGTGGGAACGATTGTGATCTTCGTTTATCCAGCATTTTAGTATATGCCACAAAATCTTTAATATCTCTTGGAGATGAATCACCGTCAATATATGTTATCACGCTACTAAACTGATCAATAACATGTTGTTGTGTATTTCTTTCGTTTAACCAAGCAATATGTTTTGTATACTTATCTTTTACTTCTTTTTTCAAATAGTCTGGCAGATTACGAATTTCATAGTAACTTGGACCAAGTAAAATATTGAGAAGAATGTCGTTTGTACTGCGCATTAATTTATTCTCTACAAAGTATCTATGCATATCTGGAAGCGTCCAAACATTCATTATACTAACTGTAGGAGAAATATGATAAGATATGTTGCGGTGGGTTAAACAAACATCATAAATTTCACGGATATTGGGTTCAATTTTATTCCACGGAATACCGTTACGAATATACTCTGCTCTGTCACCCATCGCATCAATACTCATACCCAATACTACTTGATTAAATTCTTTCCATAGATCAACAAGATTGTTGTTCTTATAATTCAACTTTGTCATATTGGTGTTATAAACTAATTTTACATGCTTAGATCTACCAGATTCTATCAATTTTCTAAGAGTAGTAAAATGTTCTGGCATGATAAGAGGTTCACCCCCAGCAAAATAAATTTTCTCCACATTTTCATATTGTTTTTCTAAAGGATCATTACCAATATTGGTTGATGTTATTTTACCAGTAATATTTGTTACATTAGATCCATGTTCGGCATCTTCTTGGGCCCAAGTGCTACTGTAAACACTACCACAACTTCTACATTTCAAATTACAGAGGTTGCTAAATCTAATATCCCAACTCTTAATGTCTGGATCTAGATAACCGTCTGGTTCCATGCGGGATACAATCTCATCTTCGACATCTGTAAAATCTTTATTGTTACCCGTTCTTGCACTTACAAATCCTGCATCTTCGCGTTGATAACAATTACCACAAAACTTTTCATTTAGTTTACCGTTGACCATGTCGAGTCTAAGTTTTTTCATCTCATCACTATTGAATAATTCTTCCAGTGTGTTTTCTGAAAGAAACCCTAGACGAGTTTTTCTGTCTGGTGTCCACCCAACACAACATGGAAAAACATCACCTTCTGTGTTTAGATGTGTATGCACAAAAGGAAGAATACAAAATGCTTTATTGTTTTCACTTATCATGATAGTGGGGGTTCCCCTCTGGCGGATAAAATTGAATTATCTTACCATTATCTTCTTTTCGTAGATTTATCGCTCGATCATATAGATTTGACATTACCTTTTCTGCCGTTTCTGGATCCTCATACGGAATATGAGGAGCAAACACAGAAAATGTCACACCCCTATCGTTATATTCTGCATAACCACGCATCATTTGATTTTGTATACCTTTAAATCCAAAGTATGAGGCATGCGGGAGATAATAATCTCTATTAATTAGATATGATGCGGAACTTGATAAGAATACTGCAGAAGAACTGTTAACCATTTTTAGTAAGGATACAGATACAGCTAAATTTAAACAAATTCCATGAATATATGCAGAATCAACCCATCCCTCAACATCAACCAGATGTCCTGCAGTAAATTGATTTGTAGAATTAATTCCACCTCCGCCGTTAGAATTATATAAAAATAAATCAATTCTGTCTATATCTTGTAACAAATCCATAAGTTTCAATTTAAAATCTTCAGGATCTCTAAAATTTGCATAACTTGAGTCTGATGCAATTACACCAACTCCATGAGAAAGAGTTTTTATTCTGTGCCCATCTTTTTTTGCTCTGTCCAGAAAGAATCCTCCAAACTTAGTAGGAGAATTTCCTGGACCGATGATTAAAATGTTCATTAACTATTCTTACACATATTGTAGAAATCTTGTAGTTCGGGAAAGGCAGCATGCCAGTCAGTTCCACGACGACGATCGTGTTCATCTACGAATTTTGCAAAATCCCTGCGATTGATTGCGAGTTCTTCGCCTTCATAGCGACTAGTTTTTACCCACTCAACGACTCTCTTAAATTTCATCAATTCTATAGTTGAGAATTTATTACAATCGTCATCATCCACTAATGTTTCCATATATGCCAGATGAGACTCTAGTTTCTCAACAAACCAATCATCCGCAATTCTTGCAGTAAGATGTGGAGGTTCAACAGTATATGGAGTATCAAAATTAACTCGCTGTTCATAATAATGATCATGCGCTTCTCTGTCATTATATTTACGGCGCATCTCCAAAATTTTATCAAGCAATTTGTCGAATTGCGGGATAGCAAGCAAACAGAAAGTAATCATAAATCCAAATCTTGGGTTTGGAATTGTGTTCATCATATAATCAATGTTTGCTTCATACTTTTCTAGATTTAACCCATTACGAATCCATTCTGCTTGTGGACCCCATGTATCTGTACTGGTATAAATTTTAACACGCTGGATTTTATTATTATCAAGAAGATCCTTTACGCTAAGACAGAACTTCGCAAGATTTCTAGAAGGAACCATCATGTTTGAATTGATATCAAATTGCAGATCAGGTTTGGGGTGTTCACGTATGTAGTCAATAACCTTAAATACGTTCGAACTGAGAAGAGGTTCACCACCTGTAAATCGTAACGTATGCAATCCAGGATATACATCCGGAAACCATTTCCAGAATGCCTCAATATATGGATTACCATCTTCCCGTTTATACATGGCACCTTCGGGTAAGAATGATTGAATATCATACTGACCTACATTGACCCGATTTTCGAGAGGCCAGTTGCCAAATTTCGCAGTCTCATTAAACCAACTCGAACTCGCCATCGGTGCACAATAACTGCACTTCAATTGACATTCGTTACCGAAATTCAATTCTAAATACGTTGGATTTACATCCTGATCCCATGCCATTTTTGCAGTTTCTTCAAATTTTTTGCTCGCCCATGGTTCACTTGACCGTAGATGTCTGTCAGAAATGTTATCACCCTTGAGATCTTCAATTGCCCAGCAATAACTACATTCGTCTGGTCTGCCACCTTCCAACATGGTTTTACGCTGTAATTTCTTGTGCTGTGTATTATGTAAAGCAGCAGGATTCTGTGCAATTTCGGCAATTGACATTTTATGTGGTGTGGGATGATAGCAACTATGATTCTTACCAACATGCAGATGCATACTGACATGATACCATTTTGCCAAACAAAAGCCATGTCCAACTTTATTTAATTTTTCACGAGTTTGTTTTACGTAATCATGATATTGCATAATAGATTCTTACCTTGGAAAAAATTGTCGCAGATGTTCAATTTCATTTTGCACGTAATTAAGATCTGACCACTTATAGTCCCAGATAAAATCTACAACCAAATTATCATCTGACCAAGCACTCATTCTATATATATTCAGCTTATCGAGAATTTTATCTCTAAATTCTTTGTTGGTTGAGAACGGATTTTCAAGTTTCGCTACAGTTATCCACCCGATACCTTGTTTATTTCCTTCTTGATCAACATAGTATGAAAAATCAGGAGATTCAGATACAATCAAATTTCTTGCGTTCAACCATTCTCTAAGTGTGTTTTTTAATTGTTCTCCCTGTCCGCTACCATGCCCCCACCATATGTTATATTCTCCTGACAAGTATCTTAATGCGTTAATATTACTATCAAACACATGATCATCTGCATCAGTAAATGCTTCTATTGGAGTTTTTCCTGTTTGACTATAATGCAAGAAAATATCACCAAATTCACGATTGATTTTAAAATAGTCATAGAAATTATCTTCAAACAAAGTTCTTGAGACATTAAGATAACTTGCGATAGTCATACCACCAGATTCAAGACCAGCAGTCTTTCGACTCTGTAATTCGTGAACAAGATTATTAAGTTGTCTGATTTGATACTTTGTATCGTCGTCGGCAGTTTTCATGTAGATGCTTACATCCCAAATCTGTCCCATAAGGATTTCAAAATGGTGATGTAAAATATTCAATGCTTCGTGACTGGATGCATCATTCCATTCTCGATGGATATAATATCCCCATTCTGGATTTTTTGATGCGTAAGAATTTATTTTATCTACACAATCTTCGAGTTTATTTCTCAAAAAATCAACGGTTCTAACTGGGTCAGGCATTCCCAACCAACTGAAATTTTTCTCCAATCGCAACCCAAGATTTAAGCAGTTTACTACTTCATCGAACCATGCATGTGAAATTCGATTTTCGTTGACAGTAAATGTCATGTCAAAAAGATCATCAGGTTGTAGAGGATTTTGTAAAGTGATTACTACCTTCTTACTCATGATCATAATTATCCCACTCAATTAAAAGATGCGCAAATTCAGGAAAAGTCTCACTAAAATTCTTCTTTCTACGGCGATCAAACTCTTTTATGAAATCAACAAAATTTTTGCGATACTTTGGACCAGAAGTTTGGTCTGTTCTCATATATTCGCAGAATCTTTGGATTTGATGATATTCCCACAGATATGCACCAGGAGTTCGCTTCGTCCATTGTTCAAAATGTCTCTCAATTTTTTCTGCATACTCATTTCTAACTGAAGAGTCCAGTAGAGTAACTTGTAAGTGTGGCGGGAATCTTAAATAATTTACACTGAGTGGAATACGATTGATTTTTAAACCTGGATTATACTTAACTCGAAGTTTCATAATATCGTAAACAAATTCGTTGAATGTTGGAAGACTTAGTATATTGATAGTAGTCATAACACATACACGAGAATCTGTATTATCCAAAATCTTTTTTATGTTTGCCATCCATTTTTCATAGTTTATACCATCGCGAACGTATTCGGCTTGCGATCCTTTACTTTCTGCACTAGTATAAACAACAACATCTTTAACTTTGTCTGCCAAACTGTTGATCTGCGCAATTAGTTTATCAATTAATTCGTCTGGTACACCGAGATTGGTATTAATTGCAATTTCAAGATCTTGAACAGGCGGACTTTTCTTTATGTACTCAAGAGTTTCCCAAAAGTCTTTACTCATAGTAGGTTCACCGCCAGTCATTCTAAACACTTTTAGATGTGGTAATGCGTCCGGAAACCATTTCCAGAATGCCTCGACATATGGATTATGTTCGCTATGTTTATATGGGAATTTACCCAACTCCATAATGTGGTCAAGATGGTGCGAACCAAACTCTACAGGATATGGACCATTCTGTTTAATATCTTCCATCCACTTTGAACTAATTTCAGGAGAACAGTACGCACATGCAAAATTACATGCATTAGAAAAACTTACTTCTAGGTATGAAGGATACATATCTGCATCTGGATCCGAATTCGCAATTTCTTCGAATCTATCCCATGCCCAGTAATCTGATGATTTGTGATGCCTGTCTGAATAATAGTTTTCGCCAAGATCTTCGATTTTCCAGCAGTAATCACATTCTGACGGACGTTCGCCCTTCAGCATCTTGGCACGCTGTTCTTTTTTAAATTTACTATTATGTAAAGCAGCAGGATTTTCCTCTACTTCAGAAACAGGAATTTTATGGGGAGAGGGATGGTGGCAACTATGATTAAAACCATTTTGCAACATCAATGTTGTTTGTAACCACTTAGCGGTACAAAAACTAGGACTTACTGCGTTTATCTTTTTTGTTTTATTTTCGAGGAGATCCATCGCCTCTTGTTCTGTTATCCACGGATCATCATTCTTGTTCATTTAATACCAGTCGCCATAAATCTGTAAAAATCCCCGCACTTCAACATACCAGCGTATTCTGGATTTTTGATTCTGTTAATTTTTAAGAATTGTTCTAAATTATCTGCAGTGCGAATATGCTCAGGATTAACTAGATTATTTCCTTGAACGATATATTTAGTCCTGTTAGGAATCAAGTCCCACCAAGAATCATAGACTTCTTGCGTAACATGTTCGCTGCTTGTATTAATAACAAGATCGGGGAATGGCATAACTGTGTGCATGCCATTACTCATATCATGTTGACGAAAACTAATTGCGATATTGGTATTGATTTGATTAAATACACGTTCGCATTTAGAGTCGATGTCTGTAGTTAGGATTTCTACGTTCGGGTATTTTTCTGCAATAAACTGCGCCATTATACCATACCATCCACCAAAGATAGCAATGGAATTTGTATCTTCGGGAATGCATTCCAACAACCATTTCTTACTCTCAATCTGACTTGACCAAAAGTTCTCAGAAAACCTATACGCATTGTCTGGATTATTGCGGATGTATTCCATCCACTTCATCACAACATCAAAATTAACCACGACGCATCCTCGAAATTTCTTCCATTTGTTTTTGATCAATGACAGGAACAGCATTAGACTTATGCATAGTGGCGATACCCTTTATCAGAGTGCCAGTATACGTATTTTCTTCCTTCTTGAACCCAACACCAACACCAGTTCCCCCTGATTTATAAAGTTCGCGATGCGTTGAGACATACGGTTCGGGCATGGGAGTGCCACGGAGAACAGGTTTATATTTACCCTGACGATACAGAACATATTCGTCGAACGTTTTGGTTTTGACACCGATCCGCTTCATCTGCTTGTTGTGCTCGACCAAATCCTGAGCATACTTACCAGTCACACCCTTGTTTGCACCTTTGCGCTTGCGAGTACTAGTGGTGGTGAACGCTGGTGACATAAGATGCATAGACATAATAAAATTCCTTTTTCAAAGACGACATATTCTTTATACCCTATCCAGATAATAATGTCAAGGGAAAAATAGAGGCTTGACATTTTATATTTTTTAGGGTATAGTGGAATAATAGGAGAACGAAATGACCGATCTTTATCACCTTTTTCAAGACCTAGAAATCGCGGAAATGTTTGAAGAACACTTTCCCGATCCCGACATCAGAGACGAGATCAACCGCATCAAATCCGAAATCAGTAAACGAGGTAATTTTCAACGATTAAGGTTTAATCACGTAAAAATAGCAGACGAGGTTTATGAACTTCAACGAGCGTACGACGACGAAATCACGACATATGTCGACGGAGTTAAAACCGTATTAAATTATTTAGAATACCAATTCAGAAAGGGAAAAGTCAAGCGCGACAACCCGTTTTTAAAATATATCATAAGAAAGTAAAAAAGAGGCTTGACTTTTTCCTAGGAATGGGGTATAGTGGTAATACTAAATAGATGGAGATTGTGATGCCCGATTTTGAAATTTCTACCGAAGCAGAAACTCTCTTGACCACCCTCGGTTATGAGTGGAATGGTTGGGGATATATCGCCGAAGACTTCCTTGAAGTCAATGGTGAATTAGAAGCGAATGGTATCCCCAGTTATAAATCGTTCGAAGAGTTTCTTCGTCGTAAATTGGAATGGAAACAGTCGCTGAAGAGCGACATGATTGATGAAAAGGTTGTAGCATAATGGTTTGGATATCTACAGAAGTTGATGTCGATCTCGAAGATTTCTCTGACGAAGATCTAATTGAGGAACTTCGGGAAAGAAAGAGTATCAGAGATCTTCGTGAAGGATCTGATGATGGTCCCATCATCCAAGATCTTTATGCTGCTTGGGTTTACAAGATTGGTAATTTTGAGGATTTGTTTCGCAAATATTGTCAACAAAATATCGGGAAGAGTTTTTAATGAGTACATCAATCCATGATCAGGAGCAAGACGAAAACGAGTGTGTACCTCGATCCCACTTTTTCCAAGTGGAACAGGAACTCTACACGTTAGAAGAACCAAAGTCAGATCCTGTGTATTATGATTTCAAAAATCCAAACACATTCCTACTTACTTGGTCGTTGCACGATATACCCCGTCGAAGTTAGCAGGAGGTTCTCCCTCCATGCGCTCGAGCATCATATCATAGTAATTGTTTAACTCCCCTTGCCAGCACTTCTTTAAGTCGCTGGCAATTTTTTTAGCAGTTTCCCAGTTACCTTCACGATATAGTTGCAAGAACTTGTCATGTTGCTTCTCGCCGAGATGGTCAAAGATTTCTAGAGCAGTGTAGATTCGAGCAGGTTCTGTTTTGCCTTTCACAGCAATCAGGTCAAGTTCTACTACTTGGTATACATCCCCAACCAATTCGGCAGTTTTTGGTCCGACGATGAGTTTGACGCCATAAGACTTGGTTTGACCTTCCAGACGAGCAGCCAGATTAACGCCATCCCCCAAGCAAGTATAGTCAAAACGCTGAGTGCTGCCCATATTACCAACAACCACAGTGGCAGTGTTAATACCAAGACCCATCCCAAAAGCGGGTACACCTTCTCCTTTAATGTCTTCATTGAAAGTCTCCAAATCTTTTAGCATCTGAAATGATGTTTTAACTGCATCCAGTGCATGTTGTTTATTATCGAGTGGCGCATTCCAGAATGCCATCTGAGCATCACCAATATACTTGTCCAATGTTCCGCTGTTTTCTAGAATTGCTCTTGTCATCACTGTCATGTAACGATTCATAATCTTAGTTAGACCTTGAACGTCTTCACCATAGTGTTCAGAGATGGTAGTGAAACCACGAACATCTGTGAACATAATCGAGAGTTCTCGAGAATCACCACCAAGTTGCAATAGTTCTGGTTGTCTTTGTAACTGAGCGACGAGATCTGGTGACAGATAGGTTCCGAACTGTTTCTTAATTTGCTGCTTCTGCAGATACTCAGAAATATATTTTGCGGTAAAGATATGAATGTAGATAAGAGCAATAGCAAACACGTTAAAAGTAACGTCAAAAAGAATGCCGTTGTTTGCAAATAAATACACTGGTAAGTAGAAATATCCGCCCAACAAAACTGTGATATAAATTATAGAAAATCGAAACCGAGAGAGAACGATCAATGCCAGAGCAAGACCAAGAAAAGCAGCAAGATCCGCAATTGCTGACCAATTCGGAATCGACACAGAGTCACCATTCAGGAGAGTTTCTAGTAGACTGGCCTGTAACTGATGGGGATGTTGGGCACCTGAGGGAGTCGCTACAGGGTTACTTACTCCAGCAGCAGTTACTCCAAGAACGACAATTTTACCTGTCAGATCAGGCAAAGGATCCTTCCCAATTTCGATTGACTGAAATCGGTAGTTCGGATTAACAAAAACTCTACCATATTCATCTGTCTTGATAGTTTCAAAAGAAGGAATTCGTAATGCTTCAACCCCAGTCTGATTTATCTTCGCTTGATATGACGGATCTCCAGCAGCAACACGCAGCATCTCTAGAGCAAATGCGGGATAGTATTCGCCAGATGATTGCGCTAGAAGAGGAACTCGCCTTACGACCCCATCTGTTTCGGGTAAAGTCGATGTTATCCCAACACCGACTGCGGCTTCTTGAAGAGGTGCGATATTACTTAGAACGCATGGATATTGAGGAAGAAATTCAGTTGCTTCTCCATCGCCGATTACGGCAACGCCTGTTTTCCGAATTGTCGCACTTACCCGAGAACAAGAGTCACTTACCGTCTGACTCAGGACTACTGGATACTGTGTCAGCGCATCCGCAAGTACTCGATCAGTCCCCATCCGATCAGACTCAGACATAAGTATAGTGCTACCAACAAGAGCAGCCCCTCTGCCATAAATGTCGCTAATAATTTGAGCATGGACCTCACGTGGAAACGGCCACTGACCATATTTCTCAATTGCTTTCTCCCCAATATTGACGGTTACAATTTGTTCAGATTGCGTCGGCGAACCGAGCATCAAATAATCATAAAACTTCAATCTCGCGGATTCGACCATGTATGGGTTTGATAATTTTACTACCAACAATAACGCGAAAGTAATCAATGCCAACCATGGTGAGAGTAAAACTTTCTTAGTTTTTTGTATAAGAGTATCCATTACATGGTCCAGTCGTGCATGTTATTTCCATTTTCGCAGAGTCGGCGGCAGTCAAATTATTTTGTGTGACAGTTACACCAATTCCAGGACTATTTAGTAAAAGTTGAAATTGCTTTGCAAACGCACCCAATTGAGTAGCAGAAACAGTTGCAGCACCAAATGGTGCACTGATATCTAAAAAATGATTACCAGTTCCTTCTTGTAAGATACTGATATTATTAGAGTTTCCTAAAGCATTGATAAACAACGATTTTCCCCCAGCATCTTTTTGTTGTGCTGAGATTTGATTGCTAAGACCATTGGTGATAATCTCGGCGTATTTGCCCCCATATTGTTGAGTTAGTGACACGATATTGTTATTACCAGTAACAGAAACTTCTGCAAGGTTCTTGCCGATTGGAGTTGTCGCTGTTCCTTGATTGATAGTAACACTATTACCACTACCATTAATTAACATTGCCTGTGCACCATTCACACCACGAATTTGATTTTGCTTAGAAAATTGCTCAATATAAACTGAATTATTAGATCCAGTTGAGTTGATATAGATTGAATTTTGAGTAATAGAATTTGTTTGATTTATTTTTAGTGTTTGATCAGCACCAATCGTTGCTGCTGGGAATGACGGTGCTTCTGAGGGTGCTGTAGCACTAGATACGCCACCTAGATTCATACTCCCCGATGCTGTTGATGTTGCAGTGCTTGCCGAATCATACAGTAGTTTTATCTCACCAATCTGAATACTATTATCTCCAGTATTTCTCATCGTAGGAAATTGAATAAAATAGTATGCGTAGGCTGTGGTATTTGAGAGAATTGTGATTGGAGATTGCGCATATCTATTTGTCGAAACCTGAGTAGGGGTATTCTGTGTTATAATAAACCAAGTTACACCATCGTTGGATCCAAATAGAGAGAATGTCATAGGATCTCTTCCAGCAGAATCATTTGCCGTAATAAATCCAACCGAAGATACTGGTCGACCTGTAGTTAATCTAATACCGACACCCATGTTCTGTTTGTCGAAGTTTAGATATTTCGTAGAAGCAGATCCATCAAATGCTCTAGATGCTGTCTCATTTCCAGGTGAATTATATGATGATGGAACATACTCAACGATATTAGAACCAGATGAGACATTAACCAATTGTGCGAATGCTGGAGTCGAAACAAATAACAAGAATATGAAAATTAAGTTTTTCATTTTGAACCTGTTTCTTGCATCACAGTGATATTACCTTGCGGTCTACCAGTTCCAGATGTAGTCCATTTATCATCCATAAAGTTGTAGACATCCGCCAATCCATTTTGAACAGATACTACTTGTAATTCATTTGCTTTATTTAACCAGATTGTTACTGCTTGTTGTCTGTCTTCGGACAAACGAGTATAAACCCAACCAACCTGAACGTTTTTCTGAAACGTCGGTGATACATTAGTGTAAACTGTTTCTGTTGGGATACTACCATTATTGAATTCAGCAAAAACTTCTAGTAATTCTTGTGATGTTGCTTGGCGTATCACTAATGCAGCAACTTGTTCGACACTATCATTTGTGCCTGCATCTGGATCTTTATTATCGTCCGATGCTGCTTTAGAAGGATTGGTAAACTTCTTTAAACTGTCTCTAGCAAGTTGAAGCAAACTTTGACCGTCATCTGTTTCCAGCGGAACAATTTGAACGTTATTGTCCAGAGACTTCATTAATGGATTAATGATTACTGGCGGAGCAGGAGGCGCAAAGTTGTTCTCAACAACTGTTGCTTGGAACGGTTTATCTAACGTAACTACGCCAGATGCTGTAATAACATCTATCATTCCATTAGGACATTCGGCAGTTTGTTTTGTAATGTCTAATTCGTTATAGCATTCGGGAACCAGCACGACCGTAGAACGACCTGCTTCATCAACCGACATAACGAAGTCTGTGCCACGAACTGCGATAGTCGCAGTTGGTGTGCGAATGTTTACGCCTTTTCCGTTACCGTGGGCGATTTTACCTGACGTATATCTAACTGTTCCAAGAGCAACTCGTAACCCGAGTTTGCCTTTTGATGACCCTCCACCATCATACACAAAGTCATCCACAAGAAGTCGAGAGTTTTCTGTAATATTAACCGTAGTCGAGTCATTGAATGTAATCCTAAATCTACCTTGAGAGTTGGTGGATACAGTATCCATCTTTTCTACAGCAGAACCCTTAGACGCTACTGTAGTTTTGGCGCCACGCTTAATAGCACCACCTCCTCTGAAATCTGTTATCGACCCAATACCCGCAAAGGCAGGAGTCGATAACAGAGAAATCAGTAGAAGATTAGTGACCAGTTTTGATATTAAACGTGCCATTTGATCCCACACTATTAATATTGATCACAGTTTCAGATGCGCCATACTGTTGTGTTGTTACAGTGTTTAGCGAACCTGTCAGATTTACATATAGTGAGTGACCGAATGTTCCACCAAGGTCGGTTTGCGTAATATCAAAATCATTATAGTTGCCTGTCACCAGAATAGTTTGTGACGCATTTGGTGATAGCGCATCCATATTGATTGTGTTATTGTTACCATTGAAATCCATAGAGTTGCGGATATTAGCACCCGAACCATGAAAAACAAACGAGTTGTTATTACCAGTAAACTTAGCATTCATGTCAAGTTTATTACATGAAGAATCAGTTTGTAGTGTTCCGCAACGGATAGTAGCAATGTTAAGATCACCGATTTGACGAATTGTTACATCGGCGATTGCTTGTGCTCCTGTGTCGGATACGACACCCATATAAAGCTGGTTTCCATTGCCTGTTTGTATTGCGATAACGCTCTGGTTATCACCACGTAGGTAAATAGGATCAAGAGTAGAACCGATGACATTAGCAGTACCAGTTTGAACGATGTTAACATCTACGTTACCTCCTTCTTGATCGATATATACTTTGTTTGTAGTTGCAACAGTATTCGCTTCTGTTTCGTTAGGCGAAGTTGTTACAATTGCTGGAGGTGTTGGTGCTGTTGGTAGAACTGTCTGTGCTAGCGCAGAAGTTGAAACGAACAGCAAAGCTATTACAAATTTCTTCATTTAGATTGCTCCTGTTTTTGCTTAAATCTCCATAGACCTTTACGTTCACCATCCTTGATTACCTCAACAACAGCCGTTTCTATGGCAGAACGGATCGCATAACTACCTGCTTCATTACTAGTTTGTTGTCCATCAAATTCAAACGCTTTAGTTGCCATGTCAAAAAATGTAAAAGCAGTAACTCCTTCTGAGGTGGAAAGAACAGTTTTCTCCACTGTTACTGAATTAAGAACTTCACCTGTTTGGACGGAAACAAGACGAATACTAACTGTAACTTGGTCTTGTGTGTATTGTTGATATGGACCGACACCAAGGAAACGAGCACCAGTTCCACCTGTTTTAATATTTGAATTGTAATCAATGATACCACCTTCTATAATGATACCTGCAACTTTTAATGGAGGAAGCGGTTCAGCAGCTTCTCCTGAAATCTGTTCACGCATTTGACGAACAAGTTGACGTTCTTTGATCAGCGAATCAATACCGACACGTTCAACGGGAACAAACCACTTACCTTCACCTGTATCTTGTAATGTTTTTATCAAATATGCATCAGCACCCTGAGTAACCGCAGTTGAAAAACTTGCAAGGGTCGAAGATGGTTTACGTTGACCTGTTCTGTCAGTAAATGAATACAACGCAATAGGAATCGGTTGCCCATCTAACTCTGGAAGATTCTTGAATAGTTTGGGATTTGCAAAACGCTTGACTTCTGCATCGTCTCTGAATAGATATGATTGGTTGGCAGCAGGATGAAGCGCACCAACACAACCAGAAAGAACCAAAAAAAGCGGAAGAAGAAGCAGTCTTTTCACAACTACTCCTTAAAATGCGAATGTAGCAATAGGAACGATAACAATCGTGATGTTACCATTCTTATCGACTACTGTTAGTTTAACTTCCGTGCCAGTTTTAATATAACTTACCGAGTTTCCGTCAAGATTAAATGTTCCTGCGGTTGATGTTCCACCTTCGGCAAACAGATTGTTGGAAAGTTGTGTTGCAAGTTGGGCATAAACCTGCGAGGTAAACAGCGCCATAAACTTAGCAAGAGGAGTATTCGATGCTTCTGCTCTTATCAGTGCTGCTTTCGCTGCCTCTGCATCCGTAATTGCCTGTTCCCGCGAACGCTCTTGCGCATCAATTGACTGAACGTGCGAAGACCACCCATAACCTGTGAAGGATGGAGACTTAAATGATTGGACTATGGGATCTGCGAATGCTGGACTACTACTTAGACTTAGTAGTGTCAGGAGCAGGATCACTGGTTTTGACATCTTTCTCTTCCTTTATCTTTTTATTGTCAGAAGAAAAATTTAAATCAAAGGTAAATACTTTGAGGATCTCAATCTTAAGATTTAGTGTCATTACTATGATCCTCTTTTATTTGCAATACAACGCTCACCTTCTGGTTCAATCTAATTAGATCGTTATCGAGCATACGCACACGATCAATCAACGCAATCAAAATTACATTCGTCTCGCCGATCAACGGCATCAATCTATCAGTAACAAATTTGTAAATAAACCAAACGAAATATCCCATGCCGACTGCGGCAACAATTGGGAATCCGTATTGTTTAACTAATCCAGCGATTAATTGTGGATCCATTAGTCCCTCCGAGCATCGTTCTTCCCGTCTGCTCGTGCGATTCTATCTAGATCTGGTTTAAGACCTAAAGCGGAACTAACAACGGCATCAACGCGAATAATATCATGGTTCATGGTCTTCACTCGGTTATCTAACCCCATGATGATACCCTGCATCCCTTTGATCGCTTTTAAGACGCTCTCGAGGATATAGTTGATGACAAAGTACACAAATACCCCAGCGAGCAACGCTGCTGCGATGGGGAATCCTACATCTCCTATTAAATTAAAAATTATATCGTATGACATACGATTATTTATAACAATCAACGAATTATGTCAATCTTTCCGATTGATTCTTCGTTCCAAACCTCTAATTCGCGGCGCAAACGACCTTCTGACCGCAAATTTTCGTAACGAGAAGTCGCTTTCTTCTTCCACCAGCGAATAATATTCTCCGAATAGTGTTTATCAAAATTTTCAACGTTCTTTACGAGAGTTTTATCCTTTCCGAGGATGTAATCTCGCGAATTTTCGTATCCGTAAGTCGAAATATAGAACCGTTTTTGGGTTGTAACGTCTTTGTTCGCCTGAATTGCGCTTGAAAAACGGTCAAGGACCGAAGAATTATGATATTTAAGCGAATTTTTGATTACAGACATCATTTTGATCTGCATTTTCAATTTATAGGACGCAATTCCTTCTCTCGTGAAGAGTGGTTGTCCGTTATTTTTACTTGCAAACCATTCCAATGTCTCAACCCAGAATTCATCGGAAAATGCGAGAACAAAATTGCTAACTGTGTCGCCAGTATAGCGAATGAAGGGTTTTAGACCATCATACTGCGATGCTTGCTTAATATTACCATACAACGAGGTGGTTTCGAACAAACAAGTGTCCATATCATATTTCTTATTGAACATCTCCCGAAATTCGTGAGAAGCGCAAAGAAGTGCAAGCAGTTTACCACCCAAATAATTAAAACCGAATGGTTGAGCAGGAACGATGATGAATCCCATCACCGCATGTCTATTAAATGCCTTTAGATCGGGAACCTGCCCGAACCATTCATTACGAGGTCTCGAATTGATAAGTGGACTGGCAACTCGACAGAAACCGACGTGTTTACCAGTGTTCTTTTCCCGCACAATAAACTTGATTTCCTTTCCGAACGAATTCTCATTACAAAAGGAAGAAGTAATCTCCACCATTGTTGAAAATTCGCTCGGAGAAGGTTCATAGATTTCTAGATCCATATCTTCAGGGTGCATATCGAAATCTGAGAACAACATGTGTTCTGGTTCACAACCTGGAAGAGTAAGAGGTAGAGATCTAATTCTTTCTAGTTTTTTCATGCGCATGTGATCATCGATGCGATTATAGTTTGACATATAATCAACAAATCGAGTTGCGATGTATTCTGCGTCAGATTGTTCTAGTATCATTAAATGACTATACTATACCTCTGGGGATAAGTCAATACTAAAACAGATCTGCGAGAGAAGATTCTACCTTTCGATACTTTTTGTTTCGATCGTGTAACTTCAATTCAGCATGCCCAGTCGACTCACGGATATACATGGTGCATAGTTCGGGGAAAAGATCAGCAATAATCTGAATACTACTGTGAACATATTCCTTAGTGCGAACATCTTGAAGACCACCTTCTTCCTTATAATACCGAGACTTAACAGTATACTTGTCAAGACGAGTGAGAACACCATTCTTTACGTATTGGCGCAGAGAGTATTCGTAGTCTTCACCGTGGTTAGTTACGCGAGCAAGATAGTCATCGTGCTCAACAATAACACCGAACATTGATGCGATAATATAGCAGAGTTCGTTGTAAACACGATCTTTCATAAAGTATGCGTTAGCAGCAGCATAGATACCAAAGGTCTTAGCACCTACCTTTTCGCACTCGTCAAACCCCTGTTGAATAATTTCCTTCTCGAGATCTTCAACACGACCCAACTTCTGTTCGCTGATCTTAACCTGCACTTCTTCAATGTCATCATCGAACATCATCAGTCGCGTACCCTCTGGATACCAGCGTTCAATGAAGTTGCGTTGAGCACCAATGGTTGGAACCCCACGAATAATCTCAATATCCTTTGCGTAAGGATTTTCCTTCAGCGCATTGGCATAGCGGTCATACTCACCTTCTTCTACGTCATTTACAAAGATCTTAATATTGGCAGGGTCGATGTTATACGACTCAAGAACTTTCAACGTCTTCTTTTGAACGGTATGTTCGCGATGATAAGACGGGATGGCAATACTATAATTCATTAAAATAAATCCCCAAGAGTTGATGCTGTTTGATGTGCTTTCGGATGATATTTAGAAACTGTTTCTCGACCGAGTTTAGTTTCTAGATAGTCATACCATTCTTTCTCGTCCCACATTCCTGGAGACACACCATTCCAGAGTGGACGATAATGATGGTGTTCCTTGTTGGTTCTGCGGTCAATAACATATTGCTCACGAGTTGTCTCGTATTCATATGAACCAAGTTCTAACATGTTCTCACGAAGATAGCAAACCAATGAAATACGTTCAGCATCTGGGCGAGTCAGTTTGATCTCAGTGTTACCATGAATAATCTCGTGATTGCTTACGAGCAACAGATCACCTGGACGCACATTTACTGCCATCCGATATTCAGGGAA
>Ga0070744_10000142_pt1 | contig 18344 bp, 14 predicted proteins | sample ColrivemetaGS535_FD_74188 | JGI IMG/M metagenome (GOLD analysis project Ga0070744, IMG submission 74188) | Estuarine microbial communities from the Columbia River estuary, USA - metaG S.535 | ecosystem: Environmental > Aquatic > Marine > Intertidal zone > Estuary | place: USA: Columbia River...
TCTGTACCTAATACTATTAATTTAGGATTTCCTGGGCCTTTACTTGATTATTCGTATACTTTAACATTTAGTCAACCTGTTAATAATGTTAAATTAATATTAACAACTATAAATGGTATAGCGCCAAATGTTGAATTTTTTACTTTTACTACTGATATAGGAATACCAAGTGTATTAAGCACTGATGCTTGTTTTGTAGATATTGTTAGTAATACAGTAACAGGTACAAGAGTAAATGGTGGGGGTACTTTTTCTATATCAACAGCAAGTCCTTATACTGTATTAACAGTAACCGGTAGAGGAGGTGGTCCTGAACAGAATACACCTATGTCGATTGATTGTAATTCTATATCACCTGTTACATCAAATTGTGCTCCTTGTAGTATAAAATCATTACCTGTAGGGGCTAAAGGAACAGCAATATATAACAATTTTATAGTAACAGCTTCCTACCAAGGACCAGAAATTCCAGAATTTTCTTCTACGGCTCCTAGCACAATGACATGTACAGGATTATCAATCCCACCACCTTCTCAAACAACTATTTTAGGGTTTAATCCTGGTTCTTTTATTTGCACTTTAACATTTAGTCAACCTGTTAATAATATAAAACTTCTTATAGCAACCGGAGGGGACTCAGTTGATCCAGCATCGCTTGAAACTTTTACATTTAACACCTCTGGAGGAACTCCTACTCTTACTGCTTGTGGATCGTCATGTGGTAATATTATAGAGGATAATGTTTTAAGTTTAGGTTATGTTTTACCTTTTGGTGGGGCTATATTAACTCAAATTAATGCTCCTAGTACTTACACTCAATTAATAATTACAGGCAATGGAGGTTTAGGAGGTAGTTTATTTGCTTTATGTGATGATAACGGAATGCCTTTATCTGAAAGTGCTTCACCAACCCCAACACCATCATTAACAGCTACACCTAGTAAAACACCAACTAGAACCGCTACACCTAGTGTTACTCCTAGCAAAACACCATCTAAAACAGCAACACCTAGTATAACACCTAGTAAAACACCAAGTATAACCCCTTCTTCCTCTCCGGGATCTCTTATAACTTGTAATACAATACTATATAGAACAACAAGTAATACATATGCTGCATACAACTTTTCAGCAAATACATCTACATTATTAAATGTAGCTCCTAATCCTAATCCCTCATTAGACATAACTAATAATGTCCCTGTCTCTTTAGCTCACACAAATGATAAATTATGGGTGTACGCTTGGGATTCTATAACTAATGCTATTGTTATAAGAGAAAATAATTTAAACTTAAACTCATCCACTGCAACTTTCAATAGAAATATAAATTTACCAGTTCTGTATAAACCAGGTAATGCTTTAGTTGCTTTAAATAATACAACATTAATTGGGGTTATTAGCGAACCGTATGTAGGATTGAATAATATTATATATAATGAATATTTTTTAATAGAATACGATATATCGGGCCTTACAGCTATACCTACATTAAAATTTAAGTTTCCTAACTTTAGAAGACCAGCAGGGGGGTTAACTTATATACCCGGAATAAATCCTAAAATTATTATTCTTAGTAAAACAGATTATAACCCTAATCCCGTTAGTCCTCCAACGCTTAGTCAATATTTTTATAATACAGGACAACTAGAAGTAACTAATATGTCACCAATAGGCGATGTCCAGACACTTCTACCAACAACTGGAGTTGGCTTAGCTACAATAAATGGATCTTTATATTTAATGGGCCCTAATATTAAATTAATTAGTCCTATTTTTCCTTACTATTATACTGGAGCACAAAACCCAGGAATATCAATGGCTGCTACTTCTCAATTAGTTAATTGTTCTACAAGTACTTTAATATCTGATCGATGTTATGGTGGTCTTCCTGCACTTAATATACCAAATACTGTTACTTATAATGGTATAACTATAACAGCTAGTGGAACTGGACAAGTAACTCAAATGTGGGATGTATGGTATAGTACTTGTGATTCTTCCACAACTGGGGTAAAAATAGGACCAGGGGCTGTTTATTTGGGTGCCAGATGGAATGTCCCTTTTAATTTACCAACAAGTTTTGTCTATACTTTAACATTTAGTCAACCTGTTAATAATTTAAGATTTTTAATGGCTGCTATGAATGGCACTCCTGGAACACCTTTTATACCAGAAGCATTCGTTTTTACTAGTAATGGGGGGAATGTAACAATATCAAGCCCAAATAATTGCTTTTCAAATATTTCAGGAAATACTATAACAGCTAATGAAGGCGGAGTAACAACACCGGGAGGAGCAGGTACTTTTACAATATCTGCTCCGACATCTTATACTCAATTAACTATAACAGGTAATGGAGGCTTAGGAGGTACAATAATGGGTATTGATTGTTCATCTCTCATATCATTCCCAGCTTTTTCCCCGGGAAGTAGTCAATCTGCCTCTCCTAGTAAAACACCAAGTATAACTGTAACGCCAAGTATAACTAGAACACCTAGTATAACGCCAAGTAAAACTCCTACCCCAACACGATCTGCTCCCTTTAACCCAAATGCTTTAAAATGTGTTTATTATAGTCGTTTTCCGAATAGTAATTTATACTCTTATAACCCAATTACAAACACCTCAACCCAAATATCAGGTATTCCCGGGGCAGGAATTGCAACTAATGTATCACCTACAGACGCTCATACAACAACAAAATATTTTCGAGGAAATACTACAACAAATTCAATAACAGAATATAACTCAACAGGCCCAAATTCACTTGCTCTTTTTAGAACCATAACAATTAATTCAGGATACTCCAGATTTTTTCATTTACAAGCTATTAATGATACAACTTTACTTACTCTTTTTACAAATTTAGCTATAATTAATCAACAATTTATTTTTAAAGTAGCTACTTTTAATATAACAAATATTAGTGTTACTAGTGCACAAATAACACCATTATTTGATGTCTATAGTGCAGATGCTGGGCTTTTCAATATATTACTAACATCAACTAATAAATTCTTACATACAGCAAGTAAAAGTATATCAACAACATCATCATCAAAAATACATGTATTACGACAATATTCATATCCAAATGGCGTACTTGAATTAGAAATTAATTTAAGTTCTGTTATTCCTAATCCTCCCCAAACTACTATAGAATTGTTTGAATCTGGAGGGGTTATATATTTAACTTCTTGTGCTGCTACTGGTACTGCGACACAAATATATAGGATTAATTTAACTAGTCCTTATGCTCTTACACTTGTTAATACTATACCCTTTCAAACTAAAGCATTTAATTCATCCATTAATTGCAATACAGTTAACCTAATACCACCCCCAGCGACCTCTCCACCGGCCTCTCCACCGGCCTCTCCACCATCAAATGCTTTTAAAACAATATACAAGTATTTAAATATTCAATAATATGTTAACAGAACCAATTAAACAAAAAATAGAAGAATTATTTCAATCTACTCCCAATTATGTTGGGGTAGGATGGGGTCATAAATTTAATAAAGAAGAACTTACTAATGAACATTCTATATTATTTAACGTACCTAAAAAACTACCATTAAGTGAAATACCTGAAGAAGAACATTTACCTTCAACAGTTGATATTGATGGTGTTACTTATAAAACAGATGTTATTGAAGTTGGAGACGTTGTACCTTTATCATGTCCCCAAACTACATTAAATACTTGTTACACTTGGACTTGGTTTAGCTACCAATTAACAGCTGGGGGTCCTATGTATCCTGCTGGAAACATACCCCCAGGGAATAGAGGTGTTATACGTCCTATGCAAGGTGGTATTTCAATAACATCTGCTAATAATTTAGGTAAAATAGGAACATTAGGGTTTTTAGCAGTAGATAATGCAAAAAATGCATTAGTTGGTGTTACAAATAATCATGTTGCTGTAGGTACTGCTTTTTATACCAATTATAGAAGTGTAACTAATTCTAACGAATATCAAGATCAATATTACCAACCTGGAGAAGGAGGATTTCAAGGAAACCCAAATTACGTTGTCGGTGAAGTAGTTAGATATGTTCCTATAGTTCCTCAACCTCTTTTAAATCAAGTAGATGGTGCTTTAGTTACAATTGATCCTAGTAAAATAACAAATGCCACATCATATAAATTATTTGGTACATCTATTACAACACCAATGCCCTTTGCTACAACAGCTGAAATAAATAATCTTAACATTGACACTACTTTGCTAGTCAGTTCTGGTAGATCATCGGGTGTTAAATCACCTACATCTTGTGGAATAAGACTTAAGAGTATTAGTACTAGTATACCACTATCTACTTTTATAGACCCAAACACAGGCCAATTAGCAGGAGGATATAATCTAAATGGAACACCAACAGGAGCTAGCTTTACCAATGTAATTCAATTCATGCGAACAGATCTTGAATTAAACGGAGACCCATCATGCCCCTTCCCAATATATGGAGGAGATTCAGGTTCCGCATTAGCTGCTCAAATTAATGGTACTTGGAAAATTATAGGATTAGTATTTGCTGGATCTCCTTATTGGGGATTTGCTAATAGAATAGATGAAGTAGCAACTCAATTAAATATATCTGCTTGGGACGGAACAACTAAAAACTATTTCAATACAGGATCAAGACAATACATAACTACTATTGGAGGTAGTACTGATAAAACATTAACTTGTAGTAACAATATTTATTGGCAAGTAGGAACAACAAGTTTAACTAATCCTTGTCCGTAATAATTAATATATGATAAATGTTTCTTTTTTATTTAATGGTACCTTTAATGGGTATCCTTCTTGGATAGGATTTGATGGAGCAACTCAATTAAATATTGTATGGAATGGTTTGTATTGGGAAATGCTTGGGTGGCCTTATGATGGTGAACCTAGAAATTATACTAATACACTTAATCCAACAACGGGGTGGACACTTTTTAATAATACAACATTAACAGCAACATTTAATATAACATTAGGTGTTTGCCCTTTACCAACCCCTTCAGTAACTCCTACAAAAACAATAACACCAACCCCGTCAGTTACACCCGGATCATCTTTATCTCCAACTCCAACACCTACTTCTTCTGGACTTTGTATTGCTCCTACTGCATCACTGGTTACATTTATTCAAAGACAAAATAATAATTATATTTTTAATTTATTTTTTACTTCTGATTCTAATTGTAGTGGTATGATATATGAGTATTCTTGTGATAATATCACTTGGCAAACTTGTATATACAACAGTTGTGTAAATAGCTTTGGGTGTCAATCTCCGGTTCAAATATCTGTAGAACCCTTAAGTGGTTGTACTATTTGTGGAACCTCTTGGTATTTTAGAATTAAACAATGTTGTACTAATGGATTACAAAGCAACTATTCTAATGTTATACAAGTTCTACCCCCATCACCAAGCCCTTCTAAAACACCATCTATTACAAGAACACCATCTGTAACACCATCTAAAACACCAACACCCTCACCATCTGCTCCCTGTACTTTACTTACTACTATAACAATTATTTTTTGGTATGATTTTCGTCCAAATAGATCAGCACCGTATACTAATTTTACTAATTCACTTGCATCAGCATGTAATTCTTTTACACTTATGGACCAAGCTCACACTATCCCTACTAATGAGCCTGGTGGGCATGGACAAGCTTACAAATTGCGTGCTTATGCTGTTGGTGAAAAATTATATCCCTTTTTAGGTCAACCTACTACATGCTCTCCTTCTCCAAGTGTTACTGGTTATTATATTACAAACCCAAATTCCCAGTACAACTCCTTCCCGAACCTAACACCAGTTAATTTAAGACAAGTAACCCATGTTGTTAATGGAATAATACAATCAATTACATTTTGTAATTAAAAAATAGATTAATACATATTAGTATTTATTTATAATTTAGCACATAACGCGCATATTATCGATTACCACATATAAAACAATACCTTATACATTTATTATTTTTTTATTGTTTATTTCATGCATTTTATTTTTAATATTTACATGAAATGATTCTTTATTTTTGTATATTTATCTATGTATTATAGACCCGTATGGGAAGTGGGCAAGCAATCTTGTAACCAATCATAATAAATTTTATACATGCCTAGTTGGAAAAAAGTCATAACGAGTGGCTCTAATGCCTCGTTAAATTCTCTTACTGTTGTAAATGGAATAACAGGTTCTTTATTTGGAACAGCATCTTTTGCAGCAACAGCTTCTTTTGCTTTAAATGCTGGAGGTGGAACAACTATTAATACGGGTTCTTTTGTAACTACTTCTTCATTTAATGCTTTTACTTCATCTTATAATACAGGATCATTTACAGGAAGTTTTACTGGTTCTTTATTTGGAACAGCTTCTTTTGCACAAACAGCATCTTTTGTTACTCCACTTAATCAAAATGTAATAATAACAGGTTCTTTACTAGTAGGAACTGGTTCATCATCTACAGCCCCTGTTTACGGACTAACACCAAACCTATCAATAGGTATGAATACCGGTTCAACAGGAGCAGTATTAGATTTAAAACATACCTCTGGAAGTGTAACAGCTGGGGATACTTTAGGAACTATCCAATTCTCAGCATTATCAGTAGGAGGAACGTATAATGTTGCTAGTTCTCAAATTAGAGCAACATCAACATTAACACCTACATTTGGAAATAGTGGTGGTGGAAACCTATCTTTTTGGACTTCACCTACCGAATATGGTGGTGATCTTATAAAAGAACGTATGCGAATTAATACAGCAGGGCAAGTGTTAATAGGATTAACATCTTCATTAGATACAACCTCTAAACTTATAGTAAGTGGTTCTACAGCAATAACAGGTTCTTTATCGGTATCTCAAGGAATAACAGGTTCTTTATTTGGAACAGCATCTTTTGCAAGTAATGTAATATCAAGTTCTTTTGCACAAACAGCTTCCTTTGCCCCTAATTACCTTCCTCTATCTGGTGGAGTAATAAATGGTAATGTAACTGTAAATGGAACGGCATCAATATCATTCCTAAATGTAACAATAGAATCAGCATCAGTAATTTATTCTTCAGGATCAAATCAATTTGGAGATGCAACCAATGATATCCAGACTCTAATTGGTACAGTAATTGTTTCTGGCTCACAAAAAATAACAGGATCTTTAGATGTAAATGGATCAACATTAATAGGAACTGGTTCATCTATAGCTACTCCTGCTTATGGATTCACACCAAACCTATCAATAGGTATGAATACTGGTTCTACAGGAGCAGTACTAGATTTAAAAAATACTTCTGGAAGTATACTTACAGGAGATACTTTAGGAACTATCCAATTTTCAGGAAAAGCGGATGGTACTAATGGATATGTTACTTCCCAAATTAGGTCAACAGTTACCAGTACTGTAAGTACAGGAAATGCTGGTGGTGGTAATATAGCAATATGGACAGGAATATCTCAAGCAGGATCTAGTCCAGTTGAACGTATGCGAGTTAATTCAAATGGACAAGTATTAATAGGATTAACCTCTTCATTAGATACAACCTCTAAACTTATAGTAAGTGGTTCTACAGCAATAACAGGATCTTTAAATGTAACTCAAGGTATAACAGGTTCTTTATTTGGAACAGCTTCTTGGGCAAATAATGCAACAAGTGCTTCTTATGCTTTAACAGCTTCCTTTGCATTAAATGCAGGAACTACTATTAATACAGGTTCATTTGTAACAACCTCTTCATTTAATTCATTTACTAGTAGCTATAATACAGGAAGTTTTACAGGAAGTTTTACAGGTTCTTTATTTGGTACAGCATCTTTTGCAACAACAGCCTCTTATGCATTAAACGGTGGAGTAACCCAAATTGTTGCTGGAACCAATGTAACAATAACTAATGGTGGAAGCGGTTCTGTAACCATAAATGCTGCAGGTTCTGGTGGTAATATAGATACTGGATCATTTGCTACAACTGGTTCAAATACATTTATAGGAAATCAAATAATAACAGGTTCATTAAATGTAACACAAGGTATAACAGGTTCATTATTTGGAACAGCATCTTTTGTAACAACTGCTTCATATGTAGAAAATGCACAAAGTGCTTCATATGTCTTACAGGCGGTATCAAGTTCATTTGCAAGTACAGCTTCTTTAGCACCTAATTACCAATTAACAAGTGGTACAGGTTCAATGTTGCAACCTTATGTACTAACAAGTACAACTAGTTCAATGTCTGTAGCAACAGCTTCATATGTAGAAAATGCACAAAGTGCTTCTTACGTACAACAAGCAGTATCAAGCTCATTTGCAACAACAGCATCTTATGCCTCTAACGGAGGAGTAACAAGTATTGTAGCAGGAACAAATATAACAATTTCAAGTGCTACAGGTTCGGTTACAATTAACTCAACAGGAGGTGGAGGTGGTGGAACAGACTTAGGATTAGTTCAAGCAATGACATTAGGATTACAAAACATTTTTTAATATATTAAAATAAAAATAATAACATGGCAGCAAATACAGCACCAATATTCTCAGGAGTAGGAGACATTGAATGGACTACAGTACAAACAGCAGCAAATACAACATACGACGGAACCCTAGGTACACCGGCAATCGTATTCTCAGCTTCTATAGATGGAGCATTTGTACAAAGAATAAGATTTAAAGCATCAGGTTCAGCAACAGGAACTGTAGCTAGAGTTTTTATTAATAATGGACAGTCAACCGGATCAGTTGGAAATAATGTATTATTTGATGAAATTACTTTAGCAGCAACAACAGCAATTCAAACAGCAGCAACAGCAGTTTACGAATTACCTCTAAACATAGCCCTACCACCAGGATACAGAATACTAACAACATTAGGAACTGTACAATCCGCTGGAGGTGGATGGTTTGCTACAGCAATTGGAGGATCTTATACAGCAATTTAACACTAATATATTATGCACTACGAATTAATGCAAAGTGATATAGAACCGTTTGATCAGTTCTATTACATAGTAGACTCACAAGATTGGAACATCTTTATTAAAGCAGTTGATTTAAACTGTAATGAAATAGGATTGCCAGGAGCTTTTCACATAGTAAGTCTAAACCCAGAACAACCTATTTGCGCACAATAATATATGTTAGACTTTTCTCACATACCTTCTCAACAGCAACAAACCACTATACTCTATGCTACAGGTAACTTTCAAACATGGAGTAAACCTCGTAATGCTAAATTTATAGAGATATTTTGTTTAGGTGGAGGTGCAGGTGGAGCTCATCCTATTTTAAATGCCGGAGCTTTAGTTGGTGGAGGAGGAGGAGGTTCTGCAGGAATTGCCAGAGGATTAATACCTGCTTTTTTATTGCCTGATAATTTATATATTTTAGTAGGTAAAGGAGGTCTTGGAGCTACTACATCTAATGGTTCTGGAGGAGTTGGAAGTATAAGCTATGTAGGATTACAGCCATCAACATCTGAACAAACACTTATTTGTAAATCATCAACAGCCGCTCCTCAAGGAGGAAGTTCAACAGGTGGATCAGGTGCTGGAGGTACCATATCAGTACCAGCATTATCAGCATTTGGTAATTTAGGTCTTTTTACAGTTATTGCAGGAGTTGCAGGTAGTGCAGGTGGAGCAAATACAGGGGCTGTAGGTGCAAGTCAAGCAGCTTTAGCAACAAATTTAACTACAGGTGGAGCAGGAGGGGGTGGAAAATCAGCATCAGTAACAGCTTCAGGAGGAAATATAACAGCAGCAACAGCTATACTAACAAGCCAAGTTAATGGAGGAGTCACAGCTGGCCAAAATGGTGATTCAGGATATGGAACATTACAACCATTTTGTGGAACAGGAGGAGCTGGTGGAGCATCAATACTTACAGGACAAGGAGGACAAGGAGGTAATGGATACTATGGTTGCGGCGGCGGTGGTTTAGGTGCAGGTTCAGTACTATCTAGAGCAGGAGATGGCGGAGATGGATTAGTAATAATTACAGTTATAACATAATGTTAGATTTATCATATTTTCAAAATCAAAACTCAAACGTACAAGGTTTCTTCAATGGAGGAACTTGGCAAACTTGGATAAAACCAAGAGGTGCTAAACTTGTCAATATAATTTGTCAAGGTTCAGGTGCAGGAGGTGGAGGTGGATTTCAATCTGCTTCTACACCAAGAGGTGGAGGAGGCGGTGGAGGAACAGGAGCTACTGCAAGATTAACTATTAATGCAAATTTATTACCTGATATATTTTATGTATTACCAGGAATAGGAGGAACAGGAGGATTAGGAGGAACAACAGCAACAGCTGGTACTTCAGGACAAAATAGTTTTGTAACCTTAATACCTAATACAGGTTCAGTATCAAACGTTATTTTACGTTCAGGAACTACACCAACAACAGCAGGAGGAGCAGGAACAACAGCAGGAGGTTCTGCAGGAGCAGCAGAAACAATATCTGTAATTGCAAATAATATTTTTGCTAATTTAGGGATATTTCTTTTTCAAGCAGGGCAAGCAGCCGCTGCAGGAGGTACAAATACAGGAGGAACAGTGCTTTACGGTAATTATATTACAGGCGGAGGTGGTGGTGGTGGAACAGGAGCAGGTTCAGGAATTTCTGCTGCAGGTGTTTTTCCTGCAATAACAGCAGCCGCTGTTAATACGAATGGGCAAAATGGTATAATACTATATAAACCTATATTAATACATATAGGGGGTATGGGCGGTGGTGGTTCAACTGCAGCAAGTACAAATGGAGGTAATGGAGGAAATGGATCTCCAGGAACAGGTGGTGGTGGTGGTGGTGCTTCTTCAAACACAGGAGTAAATGCAGGAAATGGTGGAAATGGTGGTGATGGTTTTATAATAATAACAACAAGTTTATAATATGTTAGATTTATCTCATATACCAAATAGTCAACAAGACGTACAAATATTTAATGCAATATCTGGTTCCAATTCATGGCAAACTTGGCAAAAACCAAGAAAATGCAATTATGTTTGGATAATGTGTATTGGCAGTGGAGGCGGTGGTGGTAATGGTGGATCTTCTTTAATTTTGACAAATAGTGGCGGGGGATCAGGAGCAATTACAAGAGCACTTTATAATGCACAACAACTTCCCGATAGATTATATATACAGGTAGGAGTAGGTGGGGCTGCTGGTGGAGGTTCAGGAACAAGAAGTTCAGTAGCTCTACTTCCAACAGTATTAGCTCAAAATTTAGTATCTATCTCGGGTAATGCAGCAGCAGTCGGGGGTAGTACAGATGGTTTAGGTGCTTCTAGAGCAGGAGAAACGGCTGCAACACAAACAACAGCTACTTTTTTTACTTTATCGAATTTCATATCAACAGCTGGACAAGCATCCCCTATTTACTCAACAGCCAATGTAACACCATTAACTTCACAAATTACAAGTGCTGGAGCAGCAGGTGGATGGGGCAGTCCTGCAGGTAATGTATTATCATCAAGTTTATCTTCATTTATTTCTGGAGGATTAAATGTATCAGCATCTGGTTCTAATGGAGGTGATGGAGGTGATGGAATAACATCATTTAAACCATTTTTCTCAACAGGAGGATCAGGTGGTGGTTCTGCAGTCAGCGGCTCAGGTGGTAGAGGTGGAAATGGAGGTATAGGTTCTGGCGGTGGAGCAGGTGGTTCATGTAATAACGCATTTGGAACTCCAGGACAAGGTGGTAGAGGAGGAGATGGATTAGTAGTAATAATAACTTTCTAGTATATGCATTGTAATATTTATATTAAAATATAAAATGGCTGATATTCCTGTATATGATGGTACTTCCCAATTTTTTCCTGGCGATACTGCGTTTGGGTTCTATGATTATCAATATAATTTTCAAACAGATGCGGACAATGTTGTAACTTTTGTAACTAGACGTCTAGGATGGCCTATTGAAGTTGTTGAACTTCAACCTATTCAAATTTACACTGCTTTTGAAGAGGCAGTAACGGTATATGGGAATGAAGTTTATCAATTTCAAGTCCAAGAAAATATGCTTTCAATGGAGGGAAATTCAACAGGATCAGGTCCTTTTAATCAATTACTAATAACTCCTTCATTAGGAGGGGCTATTAGGGTAGCTGAAAATTATGGTAGCGAAGCAGGCGTTGGTGGTAATGTTACTTACTATAGTGGTTCCTTACAAACCACACCTGGCGTTCAAGCATACGACATGAATCTATGGGCACAACAATCAGCATCTATTGGACCAAATGATTACATTGAAATCAAACGTGTATTCTTTGAAGCTCCACCAGCATCAATGAGATATTTTGATCCTTATGTTGGTATTGGATACAGTTATGAAGGTTTATTAAATAGTTTTGGATTTGGAGCGTACTCACCGGCCGTTACATTCTTATTAATGCCTTTATTTTTTGATTTACAAAGAATTCAAGCTATTAAGTTAAACGACCAAATTAGAAAAGCACAATTTTCATTTGAAATTCAAAATAATCAATTAAAATTATTTCCTATACCTTTAGCTAAACAGAATATTCGTATAGAATATATAAAAGGATCTGAAAGAGATAGTGTTATTGGAGGTTTAACAGCAAGCGGTTCTGCCGCAACTAATTTGATTACTAATCCTTCTAATGTACCTTACATAAATCCTAATTACAACTATATTAATTCTATAGGTAAAATGTGGATTTATCAATATACTTTAGCATTATGTAGAGAAATTTTAGGGTATGTTAGAGGAAAATATAGCACAGTACCTATTCCTGGTTCAGAAGTAACACTAAATCAACAAGATTTATTAACAGATGCTAGAGCAACTAAAGAAGCTTTATTAACCCAATTAAGAGACATGTTAGAAAAGACAGGACGCCAAGCTCAACTAGAAAAATTAGCAGCTAATTCTGAAAACTTAAATAAAACATTAAACGATGTCCCAATGGGTTTATATATTTTTTAAAAAACAAAATTAATATGGGATATTTAGAAAAACTATTAACAGAAGCATCATTTGAAACCTATTTTGTTCAAATCATTTTAAAAATGAAGAATGAAGTAAATTTTACTGAAATATATAATCAAATTAGAGGTATAAAAGATGTAATCGTTGTTAAAGTAATTGATAATGAACAATTACAAGCAGCATCGTCAGATTTATATAACTATTCTCTTTTAGAATTAAAATATATTGCAGAAGGAAACGCAATAAATACCATAAAATTAATTAAATCCGAAGCATTAAAAATCCCAGGATTAGTAAAATTTGAAGTTAGAGTAAAAACAATATTAAAAATTAGAAATTACTAATAATGGCTTTATACGGATCTTCTCGTGATGTTTCATTTTTTCATGTTATTAATAATGAGTTACTACATAACATTATTGAGCAGAACATTGGATATTATCAAATATCATTAGATGAAACATCTGTAAATATTTACGGTGAAGCAGAAGGAGGTACTAAAATGTATTATCCTCCTGTATTGATTATATGTTTAATAGATAGAGGAGATTATGAAGGTAATTATGATAATCAAATTGGACCTGATTTTACAAGAAATTTTTCTTTTAGATTTTTACGTAAAGATTTAATAGCACAAAATGTTATCCCTCAAATTGGAGACGTTATATTATGGAATAATGATTATTACGAAATAAATTTAGTTAATGAAAATCAAACTATAGTTGGTAAAGTACCTGAATATAATTATAATGGTACTTACTTAGAAGATTTTGGTACAAGTTTTTCTATCATTGTTAATGCTCATTATATATCTCCTGAAAGTTTAGGAATAACCCAATCTAGATAATGTCAAAACAACTTCCTATACTACCAAATACTCCAGCTAGACGAGTAAACGAACAGATTGAACCCTATATTCCGTTTACTGATGCTCCTGTATTACCTGAAGATAAAATAAATCGAGCTCATCAAATATCAGTAGATACCGAAGATGATATTACACCAATTTCCTTCGGTTTACAAGATATAGATGAAGCTGTATTTTATTATTTTAATAATATTATTAAACCAATAGTAGTACAAAATGGAAATCAAATCCCGGTCCCCGTCGCTTACGCTTCGGCTGAAAGATGGGTATCGGTTCAAAGAGATGGGCATTTTAGAGATAAAAATGGTAGGGCAATGCACCCATATATTATTATACGAAGAACAGGGTTTGAAAAAAATAGAAATTTAACTAATAAGTTAGATGGAAATGGAGTAAATAATTTTGCTGTTGCTAGAGGAAGATATAATTCTAAAAATCAATATACTAATTTTGATATTTTAAATGATTATTTACCTTCTGAAAAGTTTTATTTAACTCCTGTACCTGATTATATTAATGTAACTTATGATTGCGCTATCATAACTAATTTTATTCAAGAAAATAATAAAATAGTTGAAGCTATAGAATTTGCTTCCGATTCATATTGGGGAGATGAAAATCGTTACAAATTTAGAACATATATAGATAGATTCGATGCAACTACAGAATATTCAACTAATGAACAACGTATATCAAAAACTAGTTTAAGTATAACTCTTTATGGATATATTATACCTGAAACTATTAATAAAGAACTAGCAACTAAAGGTAAACATCAATTCTTTTCTAAATCAGTAATATCTATTACTAATGAAACAGTAGTGAATATTAGTAAGTTAGCTTCAGCTAACCCACCTTCTAATAAACCAGCTTTAAGTCCAACACCAAGTGTAACTATAACACCATCCATATCAATTACTCCAAGTGTAACACCATCTATATCTGTTACTCCAAGTATAACACCATCTATATCTGTTACTCCAAGTATAACACCATCTATAACACCATCTATATCATCATCTCCTCCTTTAATTACAGGAGGTAGTATAGGTTTTGATAATATTCCTGATGCATATTTTGTAACAGATTTAGATAGTACTGATTATTCATTAGGATTTAATGATTTTACAATAGAATGGTTCCAAAAACTAGTAGAACCAGCGATATCAACTATAACTCCATTCTCTATATATAACTCAGAAACAGATTTCGTTTCATTTACTATACAGACATTAGGAGATGATATAGTATTTCAATTAAATCCAACTGTAGCAGGAGTACTTACTCCTATATCATTTGTTACATCAATACCATTTACAACATTAGATGATTGGGCTCATATAGCTCTTGTTAGAACAGGAGATACGTTTAATATATTTGTTAATGGCACCCTTTCAAACCCAGGAAATAGCATAGGAACTCTAGATATAGCACCATTGCTATCTTACTTATATATAGGAACCCCAGGTTTATTTACACCAGGTTATGCCTTCCCTGGATTGATAACTAACTTTAATTTTGTTAATGGAACTGCATTATATACTGGAGATTTTACTCCACCAACATCACCATTAACACCATCAACTAATACAAAATTATTATTACTAGCAACAAATAGTTATGATTTAATAGTTGATTCAAGTGGATTAAATATAGATGTAACAAATGCTGGAGGGTATGCATTTTGGTCTTCTGATAATCCTTTTTAAAAAATATTTGGATATTTAGAATATTTTTATTATAATTAATAATCTATAATTCATAATTAGTATATGATGTTTAAAAAATTTAAAGAAATAGCATCAGCTTGGATAGAAGCATCAAATCCAACACCTGAAAGTCAAGCATTAGCAGAAAAAAGAATAGCAACATGTAATGGATGTAGTTTTCGTAAAAAAAATACAACTATAGTTGATTTTTATTACTGTGGAGCATGTGGATGTCCACTAAATAAGAAAATATTTTCAACTCCAACAGGAATAAAATTTGATAAAAATTTATGCCCCAAACAAAAATGGGAAAAATAGTAATTAAAAACAAATGTCATGATAAAACCCCACTCAGAGGTTCAACCTCAATCTTTAGACCAATTAACTCCAGATGAATTAAATGAATTTAAAAATATTCATGAAGATTATCAAAAATCATTATTTGATTTAGGAATAGTAGTTGTTAAAATTGAAGAAACTGAAAACAATTTAGATGAATTAAATGGAACTCGTATGGATTTAATTAGCCATATTAACGAAATCAATGAAAAACGTTTAGTTTTAACTGCTCATTTAGGTGAAAAATATGGAGATAAACAGGTTGATTTAGAAACAGGCAAACTAAAATAAAGACATTTTAGTTTTGTAAGGGTTTTAGAATATTTATTATTAGAATAATTATAATACAACTTAAAACAATAATATAAAATGGCAGAAGCAATTATCTCTCCTGGTGTATATCTCAATGAAAGTGACCAGAGCGCAGTAACACAAGGACCTATTGAAGCTGGTGCAGCTATAATTGGACCAGCTGTTAATGGTATTCCTTACGTTCCAACATTAGTCACTTCATATAGTGACTATATTGCAAAATTTGGAGCTACTTTTGATAACGGAGCAAGTGGATCTATGGAGTATTTTACTTCACTAACAGCTAAGAATTATTTTGATAATGGAGGTACAACTTTATTAGTAACTAGAATTACTCATGCTGGAACCGGATCATCAACTTTAGAAAGATTCTCATCAGCAAGTGTTTCTTTAACTAGTTTTGAAGCAACTTCTTCTATGAGTGTTGCTGGGTTACATAAAGATGATGGTGGTTTATCAACAACATTTTTCTTATTAACTGGCTCGGCTGATGGAACTACTGCTACATCTTTTGGTAAATTCATAATGACAGGTAGTACTACTCAAGTAGATGCTGCTCCTATCTATTATGTTACTACCGGATCTACTGCTGCTGATACAACAACAAATATTGTAACTAAAATTAATTCATTACAATCTTCATTCAGTATTATTGCTGCATCTTCTACAACAGATTTATCAGTAACAGCTAGTTTATCTTATAGTAAAATAATAGGTAATTCATTTAAAATAGTATCATCAAGTATAACTAGATCTCTTACTGGTGGTCTAGATGGTGCTGAATGTTTTGAACTAGAAACTTTAGCTTGGGGATCTCAAATGAACAATTCAGGTTCAATCTTATCTTCAGGAGCTTTAGTAACTGGTAGTGCTACTAATGTTCGTTGGCAAGTACAAAACGTAAATAACACTTTAGGTACATTTACACTAATTATTAGAAGTGGTAATGATACGGATGCTCAACCAAATGTTCTTGAAACTTGGATTAATTTATCTTTAGATGTAAATCAACCCAACTATATAGGCCGAGTATTAGGAAACACTAAACCAGTGTACACCTATTCAATAGCTGATGGTCAGGGATATATTGATTATGTAGGTGATTTTCCCAATTCTTCTAGATATGTTAGATTAGCAAATATACCTCAAGCACAATTTGGTACATTTGATAATAATGGTCTTTACAATGCTGCCGCCTTTAGTGGAAGTTTACCATCTAATGGAAGTGGACCTTTAGCAGGTGCTTTTAGTGGAGGTGCTGTAGATACTACATTACCAAGATTCATGTACGAAAACATAGTTTCAGGTGTAACAAATGCCCAAGGATTTACAACAGCAGATTACTTCCCAGCAATCAATTTATTAAACAATTCAGATGAATATCAATTTAATATATTAATGACTCCTGGTTTATTTTTAGCAGGAGGAAATTCAAATATTAATATTGGTGCTAATGGTGCTGATCCAATCGCATTATGTGAAGGTAGAGCAGATGCTTTAGCAATAGTTGATCCTCTTCCTTATGGTGGATCTGTTACAGGTGCTAAAACAGCAGCAAATGCTTCTAACTCTAGTTATGGAGCAGCATACTGGCCATGGTGTCAAGTATTCAGCTCAGCAATGGGTAAACTAGTATGGGTGCCCGCATCTGTATTAATGGGTGGTGTATTTGCGTTTACAGACCAAGTATCAGCTCCATGGTTCGCTCCAGCAGGTATTACTAGAGGTGGTATTCCAAATGTAATAAAAGTTGAAAGAAAATTATCATTAACAGATAGAAATAATTTATATTTAGATAATATAAATCCACTAGCAACTTTCCCGGGAAATGGCGTAGTAGTATTTGGTCAGAAAACATTACAACAAAAATCAACAGCTTTAGATAGAGTAAATGTTAGAAGATTATTAATAGCTTTAAAAGGATTTATTGGAGGTATTGCTCGTTCACTAGTATTTGAACAAAACACAGCAACCACAAGAAATAATTTCCTAAGCCAAATAAACCCATACCTAAACTCAGTAGTTCAAAGACAAGGTTTATATGCGTTTAAAGTAGTAATGGATGAATCAAATAACACACCAACTGTTGTAGATAGAAATCAATTAATAGGTCAAATTTATATTCAACCAACTAAAACAGCAGAATATATC